>Ga0247841_10000793_pt1 | contig 78691 bp, 68 predicted proteins | sample LaCruzMarch2015__2_FD_192410 | JGI IMG/M metagenome (GOLD analysis project Ga0247841, IMG submission 192410) | Freshwater microbial communities from meromictic Lake La Cruz, Castile-La Mancha, Spain - LaCruzMarch2015_18m | ecosystem: Environmental > Aquatic > Freshwater > Lake | place: Spain... | reverse complement strand
CCGCATAATAATCCGTCATCAGACTATTGAAAGCTTGTTTATCTCCCGCAAGAGTCTGTTCCACCAAAATATCGTCTTTCATCGTGTTTACTCCATGAAGTTTTTGTTTTCATATTATAAGGAACAGAAAAGGAGATTATGCCACAAGATTTTTTTGAACCAAGAAGAAAAATTAGTCACGGATTAACACAGATGAACACGGATTTTTAAGTTTGGGGAATAATCATAATTCATGAAAAACTCGTATTTTTTAACGATTACAGAATAGTTATTTCAGTTTTGGTAAGAATATGATACAATATTTCATAAGATATAGAAAGTCAAAAAATAGACACGAAGACGTTATAATCATATAGAGTTTATTCTAAAAGGGGTGGTTATGGATAATTCGCTAAAATCTAATGCGCCGCAGACGTCTATCGCAAAGGCGCTGATACTTGGAATAATATTAATTATACTTAGCGCTATCTGGGTCGTTGGAGCTGAGAATAGAATTATTTGGGAGATTACGGACTTTTCGCTGTTTCCTACCGTTATATTCGTCATTTTTGTGCTTGCATTGCTCAACTTGTTTTTCGTAAAATATCTCGGTAAGAAATATTCGTTGAGCGCTTCGGATTTGACTATTATATACTCAATGCTGTCAATAGCTACGTCTCTGTTCTCTCACGATATGATGCGCCAATTGCTACCAATAATGGGTTACGGATTCTGGTTTGCTACTCCAGAAAATGAATGGGCAGAACTTTTCCAACGCTATCTCCCTAAATGGCTAGTTGTCAGCGACATGAAGACACTTGACGAGTATTATAGAGGCGGATTTTCATTTTTTACTGCCTACAATATAAAGAAGTGGCTTTTCCCATCGCTTATGTGGACTGCGTTTATTACTGTATTGCTATTCGGAATGCTCTGTATCAATATAATTATCAGAAAGCAATGGACAGAGAATGAAAAACTCAGCTATCCAATCATAAGATTACCGCTTGAATTAAGCAGTAACCCAAAATTCCTTAGTAATAAACTGATGTGGATCGGATTCAGCATAACAGCAGGTATAGAGCTACTTAATGGATTACATTATCTGTTTCCCATTGTGCCTTCGCCGGGGTTAAAATGGAATATTAGCCAATACATGACTAGCAGACCATGGAACGCCATAGATGCTCTTGATATGAATATATATGGTTTTGCGATAGGGCTTGCCTATTTCATGCCTCTTTCGCTTTCTTTTTCGCTATGGTTCTTTAATCTTTTCTGGAAATTTCAACTAATCTTTTTCGCGGCAGTAGGCTGGCGCGCAGGCGGAGGCTGGCAGGCGGAACAAAGAGCAGGCGCATGGTTGGGCATTGCCATTCTAACACTCATTACGAGCAGAACACACATAAAGAATACAATCATTAGCTCTATAAAAGGCAAGTCAGGAGATAGTCTATATAGACTGGCTTATATCGGGATCATATTTGCATCAGCGTTTATGATATTCTTCTGGTATCAGGCTGGCGTTGCGATTTGGGCTATACCGATCTATTTTGCAATATACATGTTACTTTCGCTGGCAGTAACACGAATGAGGGCAGAGCTTGGTCCACCGACTCATGAGCTTCACAGCGTTCATCCCGATCAAATAATGGTTATGTTTGCAGGAACAAGACCGTTTGGACCCAATACGCTTGCACCTTTTGCATTGCTGGACTGGATCGCTTATGGATACAGATCGCATCCGATGCCACATCAGCTTGAAGCTCTTAAATTGTCTGAAAGGCTTCACTTTAGCTATGGTAAAATGATGATTGCGATAATGGTTGCTGTCGTTGTTGGAACGATAGCTACTTTCATATCGCATCTTGGTTTCTATTATAAATATCCCGGCTATGCGATCTGGGGTGGCGGTCCTTCTTCCACATTACAAAGCTGGATGGCGCATCCTGTCGGTCCTGATTTTATGGTTATGCAACATTTTGGATTTGGGTTCTTATTTACGCTTTTGCTAATGATTATGACGAGGAGATATCTCTGGTGGCCATTTCATCCTGTTGGTTACGCTGTCGGCTCTGGTTGGGCTATAAGCTATATGTGGTTCTCGGTATTTTTAAGCTGGATGGCAAAAAGGATGATACTTAATTATGGCGGATCAAAGGCTTATAGAACCGCAGTTCCACTATTTCTTGGGTTTATACTCGGTCAATTTTTTATGGGTAGTTTTTGGAGCCTGCTTGGTCTGATCATTAATAAAGGGATGTATACGATATTCCCATAATAGATTATTGCGATTCGTCAGGAGTGCGGTTCAAAATTCAGTAATTCACTGAAGCAGGTCGTTATACTGGCGCAAGCCGAATTGTAATTTCCAGATAGTAATTGTTAAAAAACAAAGGAGAAGATATGAATACACGTTTATTTGTCTATGCACTTTTAGTATTATTTTTCATTAGCTTCGGTCAAATATCTTATGCTAAAGAGGATATTTGGACAACTAAGAAAGATATGCCAAACCCACGGGCAGGAACATGTAGTGCGGTGATGAACGGTAAGATATATGTTATTGGCGGGTCCACTATAGCTGCGGGAGTGCCTATATCTATCGTAGAAGAATATGATCCAATTAAAGATACATGGACACGCAAGGCAGATATGCCAACGCCCAGATTTTTTGCAGCTGCCGCCGTTGTAGATGGTAAAATATACGTTATTGGTGGAGGGCAGGGCTTGTTCACTTATCTCAATACCTTAGAGGAATACAATCCTGCTACAGATAAATGGACAACAAAAGCTGATATGCCAACAAAAAGAGGTATGCTAGACGCCGAAGCTGTAAATGGTAAGATTTACGCTATTGGTGGCTATAATGCAAATGATTTTGTTACGGGAATTGGAATTGTAGGGGAATATGATCCAAAATTGGATACTTGGACACAGAAAGCCAGTATGAATGTTCCCAGATATGGCATCAGTACCAGCATAGTTAATGGAAATATCTATGCCATAGGTGGTGGCCAGGCTGCCTCCCTTTCAACTGTGGAATTATATGATCCCGTATCAGATAAATGGGAAATTAAGAATAACATGCCAACAACACATGAGTATCTTTCAACCGCTGTTGTGGACAATAAGATATATGCTCTTGGTGGAATAAACGGTAATAGTTGTATAGACAACGTTGAAATGTATGATCCAAAAACTGATACTTGGACAATCGAACCAAAAATGCCAGAGCCTAATGTGGCTTTTTCCTGTGAATCGGTTGATCAGCGTATTTATATTATCGGAGGCGAATCATCGTTTGTATTTTTTGGTAATAACCCGCTTTTACCTAGTGTTCGTGAATACAATCCATTGGGTTTACCAGCAGTATCAACAACATCTGTCTCTCAGCAAAACAAGCTTGCTACTAAATGGGGAACCATCAAGACAAGCCATCTGCGGTGATGATGAAAAGCTATTAAAAAATATCCAAGAAAGGAGATTTCATGTCTTACAAAAAACTTGTTTTTAGTCTGTTTCTGACTTTATCCATACTCATAACTGTAAATATGTGTATGGCAGTAGAAGACACATGGACAAAGGAAGCGGATATGCCTAACACAAGATTTCTTCATAGAATCTGCGCTGTTGATGGCAAAATTTATGTAGTAGGTGGTTTGGAAAATTGGCAAAATCCACAATCATTTATTGATGAATATGACCCAAAAACGAATAATTGGACTAGAAAAATAGAGTTGATCCTCATAAGGGGATTTTTCGGGATCAGTGTATTGAACGGAAAAATATACATAATGGGCGGATCAAATATGAGTGCTCTTCCTATGGCAAATGTAGAGGAGTATGACCCAAAAACCAATACTCTACAGAAGAAAGCAGATATGCCGACCGCAAGGATTGTTTTATCTGCAAGTGCAGTAAATGGAAAGATATATGCCATCGGTGGCGCGAAAGGTTTTAACGCTCCACTTTCAGTAACTGAGGAATATGATCCGGCGACTGATAAATGGACAAAGAAAGCCAATATGTCAGCAGCAAGAGGGGAATTCTCCACAGCGGTTGTTGATGGAATAATATATGCAATTGGCGGTTCTGAGGATGGCTCTGTTGAAGCCTATGACCCTGTTACTGATACATGGTCACGTAAATCCAAAATGCCTACGCCTATGTGGGGCAATGCGTGTAGTGCTGTAAACAACATTATTTATGTAATAAGTGGGACAATATATCTTAGACATGATGGCATGACACTTGTTGAAGCTTATGACCCCGCAACTAATACATGGATAAAAAAAGCTGATATTCCTACCCCTAGAACTCAATTCAATACCTGTGACATAGATGGAAAGATATATGCCATCGGTGGCAATAAGAGCTTTATTGAGGCTTTTGGCGCAAATTCGCCTATGGTTACAAGCATAGAGGTCTATGATACCGGGTTCTTGCCTGCTGAAGGAAATACGACTGCTGTTTCATTTAAAACCAAGCTTATAAATACTTGGGGACAAATGAAACTGTGTAAGTAAGTTGTAGTGACAGGTAACCTATCACTACATTAAAAAACTAATTTGGTGAACACCTACAAAGAAAGGACAAAATATGAAATTTACAAAATCTCGCACGTTCAGGATTATCAATCTCGTTTTCGCAAGCTTAATAGCCATTGGGTTATTTGGATTGGCTGGAATTACTATGGCAGTAGAAGACACATGGATAAAAAAATCTGATATGCCAACGCCAAGACAATTTCTAACCACAAATGTAGTTGATGGGTATATCTATGCCATTGGCGGGCTTAACCCTAATAGCGGTTTGACTCCAGTTGTAGAAAGATATAATCCTTTGACAGATACATGGGAGACAAAAGCACCAATGCCAACCGCAAGGGCTAGTTTCGCTTCCAGCGTAGTGGATGGGAAAATATATGCCTTTGGAGGATCTAATATCTTATCGGAGGTTCTTGCGAATGTAGAGGAATACAACCCTAAAACTGACACATGGACGAAGAAGTCTGACATGCCAACCGGAAGAGAAGGATTGGCTACGGATGCAGTAGATGGAAAAATTTATGCTATTGGTGGCGAGAATCCTAAAGGATCGCTCTCGGTTGTGGATGAATATGATCCAAAGATAGATACTTGGACAAAAAAAGCTGACATGCCTACTGCAAGAGATGGTTTGTCTGCCTGCATGGTAAATGGAAAAATTTATGCCATTGGTGGTGAAAACATCGAGGGAAAGGCTTTGTCGGTTGTAGAAGAATACAATCCCAAGACAGACACTTGGGCAAAAAAAGCTGATATGCCAACTCCAAGAAGCTATGTATCTACAAGCGTGGTAAATGGTATAATATATGCCATAGGGGGAACGCCTGATGATAACAGCAGTTTTGCGACTGTGGAAGCTTATGATCCAGTCACTAATACATGGACAAAAAAAGCTGACATGCCAGCACCACGAACTTACTTTGCGTCATCTGCCATAGATGGTATAATATATGCTTTCGGTGGTGGAGACAAGCAATGGAGTAAAGTTTACTCAATTGTAGAGGCATACGATACTGGATTCACAGAAGAGCCATCAAGCGTAAAGCCTAATGATAAAATGGCAACTATGTGGGGAAATATCAAAAGCAACAAATGAAGTCATTAAGTTTGCACAAGACAAAGAAAATTTGTGCGTTCGGTAATCGTTAAAAAATACATAAACGTTCTAAAAACAACCCCCTAGCCCCCTTTTTTAAGGGGGAATTATGTGGAGTATTCCCTTTGATAAAGGGGGAATAAATCGAGTCATGTCAACATTCCCCCTTAAAAAAAGGGGCAGGGGGTTGTGAAAAACGTTGAAATACTATGTCAAAATGGCATTTTTTAACGATTGTGTTCGTGAAAATATTTGGAGGGGAAAATGAATTATATCAAGTTTAAAAATCACAGCAAAAGCTTACTGTTATATTTATTAGTTGCCATATTAATTCCACTGAATGCGATTGCCCAAAAGGGAACGCTAGAAGGGCAACAGATTACCAGTCCTGCACTTGAGGGCAATCTTATTGGTGACTCCGCCAAACGTTATTTTTATGTCTATCTCCCACCAAGCTATGAAACAGGTCTTAAAAGCTATCCATCAGTTTATATGCTTCATGGATACAGCCAAAATGGAAGTTCCTATACTGACTTAAAACCAACTTTGGATTCTATGATCAAAAATGGGCAAATGGTTGAGATGATTATTGTTTTTGTGGACGGTTCAAATAAATTCGGTGGTAGTTGGTATCAAAGCTCAATAACAATAGGCGATTATGAAAAATACATTACAAGAGATATTGTTAATCTTGTTGATGCAAAATATCGGACAATTAGTCATAAAAATAGTCGAGGAATAACAGGAATATCAATGGGTGGATATGGTTGTATGCGCCTTGCTTTAAAATATCCAAGTGTGTTTAGCGTAGTTGCGGCAAACGGAGGACCATACAACAATGATAGTGATTATTCAAGGAATTTATTCAAAACAACAGCTAACGCTAATCCAAAAGATTGGGGAGCATTTTATGGACTGTTCTGGATGTCTCAAGCTTCATTTGCATACGTAGCTGGATCATCCCCTAATCCAGATAAGCCTCCATTTTTCCTAGACAAGCCTTTTGAGATAGTAAATGGCGTGATACAAGCTGTTCCTGATGTGCGGAATGAATGTATTGATCAAGATATTCTGCATGGTGAATTAAATCGCTATGTCAAACAACCAGTCCGTCTAAATAACATATTAATTCTACATGCTACCAATGATTCTGTTGTTCCGGTAAGCGAAGCGCAAGAATTAGATAAAGCGATGACTGAAAGCGGAGTAAAGCATGTATATAAGGAGCATTTAGCAGAACATACGTTTGTTGCTACGGATTCTTTTAAGTTTTTATCGGATAATCTATCTTTTAGTTTACCTGTTACTACAAGCATACAATCATACAGTAAACTAACAACAACTTGGGGTATGATGAAAAGTTATTGACAATCCCAATGGAATGATATATGCTTTCGGTGCTGGAGACAAGCGATGGAGTAAAGTTTACTCAATTGTGGAAGTTTACGACACTGGTTTTGTTATGAACCGACTAACGTGAAACCAGAAGGGAGGGATGGCAACTATCTGGGGTAACATCAAATTAAGCAGATAAACTCAACCGTAACTTACGATTCTTTTAGCAAAATTATTATGAAGGGGGACAACAATGTATCGAAAAAATCTATCCAAGTTTGCTTTAATATTTGTTGTTTTGTCATTGGCGTTTTTGGTATATGCAATGCCAGTCTTTGCAAGTGGCAAGATTATAACAGACACAATTACCAGTCCTTCGCTTGAAGGCAATCTTCTTGGTGATTCTGCAACGAGAGATATGACAATCTATCTGCCGCCAAGCTATGAAACATCAGACAAACGTTATCCGGTAGTGTATCTTTTGCACGGTTATTCCGATACTGAAAAACAGTATATAGGGAAAAAAGATGATCCAAAATGGCTGATTTACAAGCAACTTGGTCTTGGGGATCCGCCTGATTTTCCTGATAATGGTTTTGATGGTATGATGGACGACCTAATATCAGCAGGCAAAATAAGCGAAATGATCATTGTAACGCCAAATGCTGACAATGCTTATGGCGGTAGTTATTATAATAATTCAGTATTGATTGGTAAATACGAAGATTATATTACCTATGATCTAGTAAACTATATTGATGGTAAATATCGCACAATCTCAAACCGAAACAGCAGAGCGATTGCCGGTCAATCTATGGGTGGGTACGGGGCTATAAAATTAGCTATGAGATACCCTGATGTATTTGGGGCTGTTGCCAGCCATAGTGGGGTATTATATCTCGATCTTTTTAAGGCAATGATACCAGCAATTATTGCAGAAAATCCCGAAGGTATGACGGGACCATCTGCTGATAAGGGTTTTACCACTGCTACTTATGCAATGAGCGCCGCTTTTGCGCCCAACTTAAACAAACCTCCATTCTTTGTTGATCTTGCCTTTGAGTATCCATCACCAGAGGTTATAAAATCGGTATGGGATAAATTTTTGCAGAACGACCCTGTAACTATGGTTCCCACACATATTAATAATCTCGCTTCTCTAAACTTCATATACATGGATGCCGGTGATATTGATGAATATGGAGCAAATTTCCAAACACAGGCTTACCATGAAGCTCTTAATGCGGTTGGTATAAAGCATGTATATCGAACTTTTTCAGGTGGTCATCGCAATAAGTTATTTGAAAGCCTTGGAATCTCACTATCATATCTTTCAGATATTTTTGAGCAATCAAATGTTGTATCCATCTGGCAAAAGACAAGAGTAGCGGGAAATGCCCACGATTGGGATGAATATGGACGCTACCTTGCAGATAATGTTGTGTTTGATCTACCGCCTAATCCGCCTGTAACAGGAAAAGAAACTGTAAAGCAATTCCAAATTGAAAGTCTTAAAGGATCAAGTGATAACCATACAGAAGCAACGCTGGTTCTTCCTACTAATAATTTTGTGATTGTAGAATCACTGATGTCAGGAACGCATGACGGCGTTTGGGCAGGGAATCCAGCAACAGGGAAAAAATACGGTGTTATGGTGCTTGATATTTTCTATTCTGATGGTAATAAGATTAATAAAGTAACTGAATATATGGATTACTTGCCTCTTGGGATGCAACTCGGTCTTATACCATCGTCTGGTCCACTTGAACCGAGCCCTTCGTTTGCACTCCCGAATGCTTTACCGAATAATCTTTCATCTATTGATGCTACTAAAGAGCTTCTTAAAAGATGGAATGATCACAATCTTTCCGCTTATTCGGAAATGATAAATCCGGATGCCAAGATATTAGTCGGTGCTATCGGAAGCCCTGTAAATCGTGACGCCTATATTGCTATGCAGGAAGGCTTCTTTAAAAGTTTCCCGGATATTAAGGGAGATACTATCAACCAGATAGCCATTGGGGATGGCTGGACGCTGACAGAGCAAGTATTCAGTGGAACTCAAAAAGGCGCTTATTTAGGAATTCCCGCAACAGGGAAATCCTTTATGGTAAGAGCCGGTATCATTAGTAAGTTTGATGAAGATGGTCTGTTGACAAATATGAGCGTCCATTATGACAACATGACTATTCTGGCTCAGATACAGCCCACAACTCAAGAGATAAACATTGCGACACGCAAGCTGGCATACACAGATCTCTGGAATAAGGGCAACCTTGATATAGTTGACAAGATATATTCCAATGATTTCGCTGGAAGTATGGCTGGCTACTCCGGTAAAGATGAAGTTAAAATGAGTGTTGCCGCAACTCTCAAAGCATATCCTGATATTCAGTTTACAATTGACGACATTTTCGCTTCAGGCGATCTTGTCGTGACTCGCATCACAGCGATAGGAACACAAAAAGGCGAATTTATGGGAGTTCCGCCTACCAATGCAAAGGGAGAAATAACGGGCATCTCAATCGCACGTTTTGATAGTGGTTTGATAAAGGAAGTATGGGAAAATAATGATGAACTCGCAACAGCGGAGCATCTTGGGGTTATTCCGCCAACTCGAAAAGCTTATGTATGGGGAGACCCATCTAAAGTAACTGGCGACCCTGGTACGCCTGAAGCCAACAAGGCTTTGGCAGCGCGTGATGTTGAGGAATTCTGGAATCAGAAAAAGGTCAATGAATCAGACAAAAATTATAGCCCTGATTTCATTTCTCACAATCCAAACACACCCGTTTGCCCAACATCACTTGAGGTATTTAAGAAAGTCGCTTTAGTATATATAACGGCATTTCCAGACATGCAAATTACTATAAAGGATATGATTGCAAGTGGAGATAAAGTTGCAGTTCGCTGGGCAACTACCGGCACAAACAAAGGCGACCTTATGGGTATTCCCGCAACAGGGAGAAAGATGAATTGGTCAGGAATAACCATATATCGCTTTGCTGATGGTAAGATAGCGGAAGAATGGTGGGCGTATGATATGCTTGGTATGATACAGCAGCTTACCGCGCCTGATGACCTCGAAGCAAATAAGGCAGTTGTCAAGCGAATTGATGATGTATATAACAAAAGGGATTTGAGTATAGTAGATGAAATATATGCACCCGACACTGTTGATATGTTCTCTGGCGCGAAAGGTATAGCAGGGACCAAAGATCGTTTCGCTGTGATATTATCAGCCTTCCCTGAGTTCAATGAAGAAATTTTAGACATGGTTGCCGAAGGGAATATCGTGACGACACGCGCGATAATTAAAGCCACCCATAAAGGCACATATATGGGAATACCTCCCACTGGCAAAAAAGGAACTATGACGTCAATGGGCGCTTATGAGGTTATCAATGGAAAGATAACCAAGTCTTGGCGATACAATGATGAACTTGGATTCCTGCAACAAGGAGGTCTTTTCCCATCTGGTGGAAAGACTGATTTCTCTTGGGGAATGGATAAAACTCAGGGAACCGGCAAAGAAGACCCGGCAGTTATGAAAAACCTTATCACGAGGCTTTACGACGAAGTATGGAATCAAGGAAAAATGGACGTGATTGATGAGATATATGCACCCAATTTCCAGACAAGTCTTGTTGCTGGTGGTAAAGAAGGTTTTAAAAAATACGTTGCAGGTTTTAAGTTAGGCATCCCGGATGTTACCTTTAAGATTGATTCTCAGTTCACTGAAGGTGATATGGTTGTTACACAATGGACAGTTACTGGCACTCAAACTGGCAACTTTATGGGTATTCCACCCACAGGTAAAAAAGCCACAATAGTTGGTATTAGCTTTAATCGCATTGAAAATGGCTTGATCGCTCAGTCGTGGAATAGCATGGATATGCTTAGTGCTATGGTTCAGCTTGGCGTTATTCCTGCACCAAAGACTCCTGCTGGATATGACAATGTTTTCTTTGCATCCTTAACTAAGGGCTTGAATATGATCTCATTGCCATTGAAACCCGTAAAGGCATTTACTGCCCGTAGTTTTGCCAATGAGATTGGCGCAACGGCAGTGATCAAATATGACGAAGTTCAGAATCGCTTTGTTGGATTCTCCTCAAATGCACCTGACAATGGCTTTGATATTGAAGGTGGACAAGGCTATATTGTCAATGTGTCGGAATCCCGAACCATTGCTTTCACAGGCGCGGCATGGACGAATGAACCGCCAGTCCTAATGGCTCCATCTGTTCAAACAGATAGCGCATGGGCTTTTATTGTCAATGGTTCTGTGCTTGATGATAAGGCAATTTCCGATAGATATACAATTATCGTCAAAAACCTTAGCACAGGCGTTATGACAAGTGAAAATGTTGACGCAAGTGGATACTTCTCGACAGCATGGGGTGATCTAAACAGAAAAGCGGTTGTGAAGTCTGGAGATAAGATCGAAGTTGCTTTAACCGATAGCTCTGGACAATTGGCATCGGGACCTTTTGTATATACGATCTCACAAAATGAGATAGGCAATGCTATACTAAATGTCCCAATGAAGCTAGGCAAAATTATGCCAAAAGCGACTGCATTGCTTCAGAATTTCCCGAATCCGTTTAATCCAGAAACATGGATCCCATTCCAGTTGATAAAAGCAAGTGACGTGACCATCACGATATTTAACACAGGTGGTAATTTAGTCAGAACGCTGGAACTAGGACGTAAAGATCCCGGTGTTTACGCATCACAAATTAATGCGGCACATTGGGATGGGAAAAACGACTTAGGCGAGACGGTATCAAGTGGAATTTACTTCTATAACATCAAGGCTGGAGATTTTTCAGCTACAAAGAAAATGATTGTGAAGAAGTAAGTAGAGCATATTAAAAACAAAAAGGTTTTCTTCTTATGAAAGCCTTTTTGTCTATTCTTATTATTTAATTGAATTTGCTACCTCAATATGTGGTTCACAATAGGGCATGTATTGTGAAACTTTACACCCATCTCTCGTTTCGGCAATTCCTCCCCATGCCTTATGAAGGTTAAATAAATAATCGGGTAATCCAGTAATAGAGCTTTTAAATTCCCCCTAACCCCTTTTATGAAGATTAAATAATTAATCGGGTAATAGCTAGGAATGGATTCCCGTTTTCACGGGAATGACAAACACACGCAAAATGTCATTCCCGTGAAAACGGGAATCCAGAAAAACTCGATAATTTTATGACCCGATTAATTATTCAATGTTCATTAGGCATGGGGTAATTCACAAGTAGTCAAGTATCATCTGAGCCATTGCAGACGGATATATTCTTAGACCCGAAACAAGATGATTTCATCACAACAGGCTTGCGAGTACCATCTACGCTCAAACTGCATCGTATTATGACTGTATCAACTGATTTATTTCAGCGGGAATTAGGCGAGTTATCATCTCGTTTATTAGCTGAAGTTACAGAAAAACTAAAATTGCTTTTTGGGATTTATTAATTCTTTGATGCCTATAGTTTAGTAAGGAAAAAGGTAAGATAGATGAATAAGAATTGTATTTGCTTAATTTTTGGATTTCTATTTATTTTTTGTCTCTTTGTCAATGCAGATCCATTGCCAAAAGCGGTGAATTTGCCATCTGCTTCTGTCGCTGTCAAAGATGATTCTATGGCGACTGTTACGAATCCAGCAGGACTTGGAATTGCTAATGGCTTTAATGTCAGCTATTTCCATACGCTTTCTGGTGTAACGGGCGGAGATAATGCTTTTTTTCTCTCAACTAAGGGTGCAGGATTTGGCGCTGAATTTGTGGATCAAAATAGAAAGAAATTTACTAAATATACGCTTTCTGATGGATATAAGATTTCTGATGGCATATGTATCGGAACTGGCTACTCATGGTTCAGTTCTAAGGACAAAAAATACGACAAACTATCGTCATGGGATATAGGTCTGCTCTGTCGTCCAGCTAATAGCCTGTCATTTGGTCTGGTTGCACGCAATCTGAACCATCCACGTTTCAATGGAATACGCACTGACCGCATTTATGACGTTTCTGTTGCCCTCCGACCTTTTACTAATCGTGTGACGTTATCATTGAACAGTAGTCTGCAAGAAGGAAAAAACTTAAATGATTCCGATTACAACATTGCATTAGACCTTGAGCCGATTGATGGTCTGTTACTCAGAGGATGCTATTTTCGAGATCATAGTTTTGAAGTAAGTATCGGTATGGGATTGCCAAAGTTTGAGGTTGGCACGTATCGCAGATTTGATGAAAATCGCAATGGTATCGGAGGAGGAGTATTTACTGAATTTTCCAGCGAATGGCACCGCTCAAAACTCCAAACAAGTAACTACATACTTGAGATGGATACGATGAATGCTGATCTGCTAATGAAAGCCCAAAAAGATGATACTATTGATGGACTTGTATTTAACCCTGATGAAGGCGATTACAGTATGGGCATCGCTCAAGAGATGAGGGATGCTATATCTGATTTCAGATCTGTTGGAAAAAAGGCTATCTGTTACATGGAAGTGGCTGGAAATAAGCAATACTACGTTGCTTCTGCGTGTGATAAGCTCTATCTTAACCCGGCTGGCTCTCTAGCATTTTATGGACTCAAATCAGAGGTGACTTCATACAAAGGGCTTCTCGATAAGCTCGGAGTAAAGGCTGATCTTTATCGTATCGGAAAATATAAATCAGCTTCAGAGATGCTGACTGATGAGAGCATGTCTGATGGTACTAGAGAATCCCTTAATTCCATACTGGATGATCTGAACGATCAGTTAGTCAACGGGATAGCGGAAAGCAGGAAAGTCAATATTGACAGGGTTCAAGGATGGATTGATAATGGACCATATACCGCTAAAGAAGCGAAAAAAGCCGAACTTGTGGACGACCTGATTTACTCTGACCAGATTGATGATACTATCAAGCAGGTGATGGGTCGGAGAGTGATGAAGCTAACTTCTGAGGAATATGGTAGTCGCAGATACCATCATTACGATTGGCGGGAAAAGTCAAGGATAGCTGTTATTTATGCCAGTGGTATGATGCTTGCGGGACGCAGTATGTCCCCATCAATAATGGGTTCGGATACAATCTCGGAGGCAATCAAAGAAGCAAGAATGGACGATTCTATCAAGGCTATTGTGCTGAGGATAGACTCCGGCGGTGGAGCGGTATTTGCCTCTGATCTCATCTGGCGAGAGGTGATGCTTGCGAAAGGTAAGAAACCATTTATTGTATCTATGGGTGACGTAGCCGCATCGGGTGGATATTATATTGCCTGCCCTGCGGATGCCATAGTCGCTGAACCCGGAACGATAACAGGCTCTATTGGCATCATTACCGGCAAGATTAACCTGCGCGGTCTTTATGATAAACTCGGTATAAGGAAAGAGACAATCAAAAAAGGCAAAAACTCTGATATTTACTCTGATTATGATGGTTTTACTGATGAGCAAAGAGAGATTATTGAGCGACAAATGAATGAGCTTTATCAAACCTTTGTTAGTAAGGTCGCTGATGGCAGAAAAATGAAAGAGGAATCGGTTGAGTCAATAGCTCAGGGTAGGGTGTGGACTGGCAGGCAGGCGCAAAAGAATGGTCTGGTGGATAGACTAGGTGGATTGCAGTTAGCTATGTCCATTGCGAAAGAGAAGGCAAATTTGAAGGATAAATCTCCAGAAATTATTGAGCTTCCAAAGCAAGATTCATTGTGGCGCATATTGACTATGGGTAATACATCTTTATTGAACGATGTAAGGGCACTGCTATATTTTTTAAAGATGGAGGACGTAATCACCCATGATAATTTTTACTTTTTGACGCCATCTATTTTAGATTATGAATGATAGATAATCTATGGAGTTTTGGACGATGGGTAGCAGAAAAAATTTATCTATTTTGACAATTTTATGCTTCATCACGATCTGCGTAATCGGAAAAGCTTACGGTGGTTGGCCTGCTCCAACATGGGCGGATTTGCCTAAACTGGAATATATCTATGATTCAGGCGATATCATCTGGCTCTACTCGCTTTTAGAGGTTGGTGGCTTTCCTCCTCGCTACGTAGTTACTTATGAAAAAACTACAAAGAATATTGAGTTTCATTCGATCAGTAGCAAAGAAATCCCTAAAGATGCTCCCATTAATTTTCAAAAATCGAAGCAATTACCGTCATATATATCTATCAAACCGAATGAGATAACGTTCAAAGGAACCAAGATTACTATACCGGAATTGACAATGGATGAGACAGAGCGTCTAAGCAAATGGTCTAGTATTCTTCAACGAGATATTCGCACTAACCTATCTTTGGCTGAATTCACTCTGAGTAATGAGCTACAAGGAAGTTTTGCAGAGGTAAAGGGTATCTACTACTTCGGAATGTCGGGTGGCATAGAAGAAGCAATTGGTCATTGGGGAGGATTAATCACCTATAGTCCACCCGAAGAAAAATGCGTTATTTTACGCAGTAAATATCTTGTAGATTGCTCTGTTACTGATATTATAAAAATTGGCGATGAACTTGCCATGTCAACAGTCTATCAAGGAGAATACTCGTTGGGCCATAGTTATTATTGGGAAAAAGATAAATCACATAAGGTTGGATTGGTTTTGTATAATATTGAAACAGGAAAATGGAGGAATATTCTGATTGGAGACTTAGACGTTATTATTCATAAGATGAGCGTAATAGATGGTTCAATATGGATGATAACTAATTTAGGAATCTCTTGTTATCAGCCTGATGTAGACAAAATGCGCAATTGGTTTTGGTCTTTAAGCTTGGTAGAAAGATAAAGAGGGGTTATTTATGCTATCAATAAAGGGAATATATGACGGAGAAAAAATAATTCCGAAGGAACCTATTAATCTGGAAAGTAGTGAAAATTTTGAAGTAATTATAACTTTTGTTAAGCCTATTAAAAGGGATAAGGAAAAGAATCTAAAGCATTTCTGTGGGATATGGGAAGATGATCGGAGTGCAGAAGAAATTGTAGATCAAATTTATAAACAAAGAGAAAACTTCAGTATTCAAGAGGTAGATTTATAATGTATATTCTGGATACCGATACATGCGTTTTCTGGTTAAAAGGTAACCACTATACTGAAAAGAAAATAGAAGAACAAGGAATTGAAAATATATTTGTAACTATTATTACCGCCTGTGAATTATATTTTGGTGCATACAATTCACAGAAAAAAGATAACAATATGTTAGTTTTAGATGATTTATTCAGTATGATTGGTATTATTCAGACGACATCTGAAGTTGCTAAAATCTTTGGTGAAACTAAAACACGATTGAAGAGGCTTGGTAAGCTCATTAATGATGCCGATCTATTAATAGCGAGTATCGTAGTTGCTAATAACGGGGTACTTGTTACAAATAATACTGCACATTTTGAGCGAGTACCTGATTTGAATTTAGAGAATTGGTTATTGTGAGAATATGACAGTCTAAATTTATGATTGGAGAATTTGTGTTGGATAAATTGAAAATGAAACTGACTTATGTGTTTTATAGCCTGTGTTTTCTTCAAACGCCTGTTTTCAAAGGCAAGGAAGAGGATCAGCTTGGTAATATAAAACAGATTTTATCAAAAATTGTGGGATCGGAAATCTTTGTTATTTCTGTTTTTGCGATAAGTATTGCAATTGGATTATATATTTTGTATAATCGGAAGAAAGCGATACCAGAACTGGAAATGCAGTTGATTAAGGAAGGTACGTGGTTCGCTACCCGTGAGGATAATAAGCGCACAGGGATAATTGTATCCGTTGAGATCATGAATAAATCTACTTCTGGAATTCACTTCACTAACAGCAAGTTAAGCGGATATTCAGCAAAGGAACATCCGGAAGAAATTAATATGGATGATCTCAAGGGTGAGAATAAGCAAAAACTTGGATTGCCTGAATATAAGCATTTTTGTCGGGGGCATGATTTTTATCTTGGACCTTATAGTTCTGATAAGATTTGGTTTTATTTTGAGTCACGCTCAATGACGATGGCGAATGTATTGGAGACGTCGGTATCCATAATAGATTCCAGAAAAAAGCGAAAATCAATACGCATAATGATACCTCGCCATTCCAGCCAGATTACTTTGTATCAGGAAATGGCGAAGATGTGGTAATTTTATGAGAAGTAAGAGATGAGATAAGGAAGATAGAAGGAGTGAAGAATATGCCTTACGTAAACAGTGTCAAAAGATGGGGAATAAAGGTAGGATTAGAGCGCGGATTACAACGAGGATTACAACGAGGATTAAAACAAGCAACAAGAGATATTAGAGATATTGTAATCGAGGTTCTTGATGAGCGTTTTGGTGAAGTGCCTTCTGATCTTGTTAGTGCTATAAATAAGATAGAAGAACTCAATAAATTGAAGTCACTAGTACGTATTGCTGTGCGATGCGATTCCCTTCAAGATTTTGCAAAATCACTTAATGAATAAAAATAGTAAAAAATACTTGAGGAAATATGATTTAAATTTGGTATTATAGTATGAAACACCAAGAAAAAGATGATTTCATATTGACATGCTATTTTCTGTTATAGTATAATGGTTGATACAAATTTCAGTAAGGAGCAATATGCCATCCCATGGATTAACTGAAAAAGACCAGTTAGCTTTGAAAAAGTTTAAAGAAGCGGTTACAAAGGCACTCGGTAACGAGTTTATAGAGCTAACTTTATTTGGGTCTAAGGCTCGTGGGGATGCCAGAGAAGATTCTGATATTGATGTATTAGTGATAACAAATTCTGGAAATTGGCGTTTAAGGGATGTTGTTTATCGCATAGTTAATGACATATTACTTGATGATGATATAAATATATCACCAAAGGTTATCGGAAAAGAAAATTATAAAAGATTATATGAAAAAGGGTATCCTTTCGTAAAAAATGTCATAAGAGACGGGATAATGATTTGATGGAAATTTCTGAATATGCTATTAAAGAATTAGAGCGTGCAAAAGAATCTCTTCTTGCCGCAAAACTTTTGTTAGAGAATGATTTATTTGCAGATTGTGTTTCGAGATCATATTACGCTGTTTTACATTCAGCGAAAACAGCGTAATATATAAATGGTGTAGAATCAAGGACTCACGAGGAAGTTCGAAAAATGTTTGGGCTTCATCTTGTGAAATCTGGTAAGATAGAAAAAGAATTCTCCGATATTCTTGCAGTAGAGCAAGAGGATAGAACTATTAGCGATTATGAAGTTGATGTGGAAATAGATGAAGAAACAGCAAGACAAAGAGTTGATGAAGCAGAGAGATTTGTTGAGAGAATTGAAAAATACATTCAGGAATTAAGTATGTAGTATTTATTTTGTTTTAAGTCAAAAAGCCAAGAGAAAATAGCAAGAGGTGTAATTATGTGGCGAGACCGGATCTTAGAGGAGGTTCGCAGAGCACGTGAAGGGCTTTTCAAGCAGGCGAATTATGATTTGCATGCTTTTTTTAAAAACTTAAAGAAGAGTCAGAAAGAACGAAATGTTAAGATAGTTTCTGAAAAGGATAAAACTTGGTGTTTAAAGATGTCAGATGTTATAAAATTTACTCAATGTCAAGATAAATAGATTGGGGGGTAATGGGGTTGAAGATTTGGAGGTTTAGTTGGATTTACTTATCGCTATTATTGTTGTTTACCTTTGCTGATCTTTCATTCGCCGCCCGAAGTGAGCTTTCAGAAGATGCAGTCCGTGTGGCAAATGAGATTAGTTTAAGGAATATGCGAGCTACAATTGCTCGTCTTGCGGCATTGCCTACAAGAGTAACTGGTTACGAAGCCAGTGAAAATGCGGCTAAATATTTATTTGATGAGTTCCAGAGGATGGGTCTGCAAACTGTGGAAAGTCAGGAATATGAGATCAGTGTTCCCATAGACAAAGGTGATAGCAGATTGCGGATCCTTGATCCCAATTCAAACATGCCGATCCTGAATATCGGCACTGAAACGGCTATGCCTGAACAGACTGCTGAATCTTCTGATCAAGTTAAAAAAACAGACAAAAGTTCAAAAGACGCTAAGAAAATTGACGTTAAGACGGGAGCCGAACAAGCTAATACTACTCAGCTTGCTGAATTCAGACTATCCTGCCTTTGGCCAAACCTTGTCCGTACATCGTTCTTACCCGAAGGTATAAAACACAAAGTCAAGGAAGGTGATACTTTCGAAGGTATAGCGAAGTCTTATGGTATTGACTCATCGCTTATATTGAATCATCCATACAATAAGTATCTGAAAGATCAGGAATCGGATGGACGTGATAATAACTCAGATGGAAAGGTTGATGAGCCCGGTGAAATGGTCTTGTTCCCTGACAAAGACATATTGATACCTATACCGGGTATAACCGGGAAACTTATCTATGCAGGAACTGCCGAATTTGCAGATTTTAATGGTAAGGATGTTGGTGGATTTTGGTACGAAGTAAAATCTGAAGATACAATAGAAGATATTGCACATCGTTTTAGAGTTGGGGTAGGAAGTATTCAGGATGATGTTCTTAATCTGCATTTTGATAAATCGAATGACAAAATAGATAATAATAACGATGGAGTCATAGACGAGGATGGCGAAATGCCTCTAATGGAGGATATTGCCAATTGGTCTCGTGACGGTATAGATAATGATAATGATGGAATCATAGATGAAATCACTGGTGATGACCATGATGGTATAGATAATAATAAAAATGGTATAGTTGATGAGCCGGGAGAGTTTATTGAGGCAAATGAATCTTCAATATTTGTCCCACAGGGATCAATCGTTTTATTAGATTTTAATTGCAATACAAAATGGATAAATGCCGCCATGCTTGGCGCGAGCGCTGTCATATTTATAGAGCCTGAGGATACCATACGTGGTGAGGCAGAAGCAAAATTCCTTACAATACCTGCGGCGATACCTCGATTCTGGATATCCAGAAAAGATGCTGATTATCTCTTTAAAGAATATCTCAGTATAAAACATACCGTTAAAGCGGGTGATACGCTTGAAAGTATTGCAAGCCAATACAGCGTATTGCCAGAGAATGTCAAAAGGTATGAATATAACAAGGATGCAATAGCCCAATCTTTACCTGCTGGAAGTATTGTTTATATTCCCGATTTTGGCGCCAAAAATAGCGTAAAAGTCCAGCTAACGGGAATGATGACCTGGGAAAGACGTTTGGGTCAGAATATTACAGGAGTCCTTCCTGGAACAGATCCTGATTTGAAAAATGAACTGGTAGTTATACAGGCTTATTTTGACTCCATGTCTGTTGTGCCTGCAAATGCACCGGGTGCTGATCCGACCTGTGGCATTGCTTCTATGCTTGAGCTTGCAAGAGTGCTGTCTATGGAGGAAAACCGTCCGGGGCGATCGGTCATGTTTCTTGCTACTAGCGGTCATTTTCAGGGGCTTGCTGGTATGCGCGCATTTATGTATGGCACAAGCGAAGACCTTGTGAATGCTATGGTCGAAATGAGAGAGAATTTGTACAGTGATTTAAGAGAAATAAGGGATCTAGGGCGTAGAATAGTACTCGCTATAGGAAAGGGCTTGTTGGTGGAGTTGCCACCATCTTTCTTTAGTCGGGTTGATTCACTTGAGACCAAGATGGTAGACCTGCGAACTAAGACATTACCTGATCTCGACAACTTAAATAATACTATCAACACGCTTAAAAGCAATCGGCGAGATGAAATAGAGAAACGAAAAGAAGAGAAAGAGACAACGAAACGGCGGGAAGATGAGAAGTTTACTCCTGAAGATCAAGCAAGGCTTGAAGCCCTTACTGCTAAATTGGCTAAAGATTCGGTAGAGACGGCTTACTATTTTGAAGACCTTGTTAGTAAGTTGATGGAATTGAAAAATGAAGCCATCAAGAAATGCAGAGAGGAAGAGAAATTATTAGTAAGGTCTTATGCTCTTCCGGTAGCGAAAATGGACCTTGAGGCTGTTGAGAATTTGATAAAGATTCACGAGAATCTGAAGGATTATACGTCCTATAAACCTTGGATGTATGATACTAAAGAAGAAGAGGATTTCCTTATATCAAAACTCGGAAAGTTTGCAAAGGAATATGGTGGTGATTTCGTTGTAGAACATCCAGATGAATTCACCAAGCAATATTCTTTTGGCAAGATTGTAGATAGGCATCTGAGTACGATGGAACGCCTAAAAATGAGGAAAGCCAGACAAGCTCTTTATCGAGAGAAAGATAAGAGCGTTGATTATAAATCCGAAGAAATATCTCTTCTGAAAAAGCTTTACAAGATCGTCTCTCAGGAAGGCGTACCTGATAATCAAAAAGATGTTGCCCGAATAGATGAGCTTATAAAGAAAGTGACGACTATTGGGTACCGTGGAGGCTATGCGAAGGAAGAAATAAAGCTTATTTTGGCTCATTTGTCCAAAGACAAGGTAGATAGATTGAAAGAACTGCGTAAGCAGGTATCTGACACTAAAAATGACGAGGATGCAACCAAGTTCCTGTCTAAGGAAAAAGACATCTTATTGCTGGCAAGATATAGCGCACAAAATGAGCCGATCCTGATAGCCAAACTTATAGACCTTGCAAAACAAGATCTGATAACCCGTGAATACACTGTTGAAGAAAAACGGATATTAGTATATAGCAAAGAAGATGGAAAAATTTCTGTTGAAGATTATGATCGTGTACTTAGAGCTAGAGAACAACTTTATTCTAGGTATGAAGAAGCAATTTTGCTGGCTCGTATTCGTTCCAGAGCAATCAATGACATTGCTGACATTGAAGGTTTTCTTGCCAATATAGATACTCTTGATCGTCCAACTACAGAACAAGAAAAGTTGCTTTTGAGAGATAACCTGCCAACTTTGAAAAACTCCCGCCTTCAGAATATTCACAAAAGGGTGGGTATACTTTCAAGAATAGATAAGGACGAGTATGAGAGAAGAGTCTCTCAGCTAATGCAGGTTGCCAGCCTTCAGGCTAAATTTAACAAGTATTATAGTTCATTATTCGTTTCCATTGACCTTTCGAGCCAAAACGATCAGCTTGGCATATTTGGCAAAGGATGGTTCTATGATCAGGAACCAGAGTTTGTTCTTAGAAGGGAATTTGCTTCAATTGGTAACAAGTGTGCCGAATATGCGACTAATGCAAATTTTGGCAAGAATATGCTTGCTTTGCAAAAGTTCAGTGATGATCAGATTCGACAATCCGCAATAGCTGGTCAGTGGGGAGCGGCGGCATCTACAAAGTCTATCGAATCCATAGAGGGAAAAACTCTTGAAAGCCTTGTTACAGATAATTATGATACTCTTGTAGCTCTGGGCGGTGTGAATAGATTGATGAAACTTCAGTTTCAAGACATGAAGGAACGAGGAGAACCGTCCAAAGAGATGCTCAAAGATATGGATTACCTACGCAAGGAAGTCGCAAGATTCATAAGAAGTGCGATAAGGGATCAGCGTAAGGTTCGAAAATCCAGTATAACTTTATATAGAAAGCTAGACGATATGCTTACAATGAAAAACCTCAAGCCAGAAGAACTGACTCCTGAGGAAGCAGATGACGTCAATACGCTTATCGGTCTAGTCGGTACTGGAGAAGGTATGAAATTCGTCAATGCTATCAGTGCTACTGGTGGTAAGACATGGCGTACTTATATCCCCGGTAAGATCGCTTTTGACAGCGAAGTTGCAACGCTTGCCGGAAAAACAGGTATCGCTTTTGCTACTACTGATGATGCGAGAGTTTTGACGGATACGCCATTGGATACTATGAAAAGAGTAAACTTTGTTAATCTGCTGGCTCAGACGAAGGTTATGTCGTCTATTATGGTTCAGGCATTGAGAGACCCAGAGATGCCAACTGCGGCAAAGGTCGGTAACTACTATTGCACCTTATACGGTAATGTTGTGGAATTTGATGCGAAAGAAAGCCCGATCCCGAATACTCCGGTTCCTTACACTGTCATGACCATAAGAGGTAGAGACAAGACCATGATGGGCGTACGTGGAGACCTTTTCACTACCGCAGATAGCAAAGGCAAGTTTCAGATGTCGGGTCTTGGTATGGAAGGTCGTGCTGTCTATAGACCGGGTGGTGCGCAGGAAGTGGAAGCCTATAAATTAGATGCGGAATCTGGCGATATTGCTTATGCACCTGATCAAGGTGTATATGGTGCAAAAATATTCAGTAACAAAATACCGATTAATACTCGAAGAAAAGGCGCACGTATCGTTGTGTTTCCATGTGTTAGCACAACGATATATGATCTTGTAGATCAAAGGTATTATCGTACTTTACGTGAGTTATCCGTCTATGATGCAGTTACTGACGGCGAACCAATGCAGTATGGTTTTTCAAAGCCATGGCCTCAGCCGATGGTATCTTACGTTGAACCAATCGCTCTTGTCTATTCCAGACCGGGCAGTAGGATAAAAATCGGTATGGGCGCTGGTCTGCTTGGCAACCGTCTGTTGCTTGTTAAGGCAGATGCGAGTGATGAAGAAGCGGAAAGTAAGCCAACCCTCTATACTGGCAAAGGATTCATCGTCAGAGAGAATGGCTCAATACGAGTTACACCTTATGTTGTTGTCAGAGATATGTGGGCGTTAGATGAGGCAAGAAATGATCTCTATAAGCGATACGGCATAAGCAATGATCGTCTGGATAGGCTTCACAAAATGGCTAATACCTATTTGATTAAGGCGCAGATGCTGTTGGGTGCGAAGCAATACGACGAAGCTATGAAATTGGCTAGAGCGGCATGGGGTTATGAGTCCAGAGCCTATCCCGATATAAAAGGCACTGGTAACGACGTCGTTAAGGGCGTTATGTTCTATCTCGCTATTCTAATGCCATTTGCCTTCTTTATGGAGAGACTGCTTTTCCATTTTGCCAATATCAATAGGCAGGTACTTGCTACTTTCCTGATCTTCCTTGCGGTGTTTGGATTGCTTTCACAAGTACATCCTGCATTCCAGATTACTGTGACTCCGCTTGTGATACTTCTTGCATTTATCGTTCTCGCTTTGTCGGTTTTGGTTATAGTAATTATTATTCGAAAGTTTGAGGAGCAGTTAGAGAAGATCAAGCGAGAGACCTCTAAGATTCATAAGGCTGACGTTGGGCGACTGTCTGCGAGTGCCGCCGCTTTTGCGCTTGGTATATCCAACATGCGAAAACGAAAAAGCCGTACGATAATGACCTGTGGTACGCTTGTTATCTTGACTTTTACTGTTATATCGTTCACTTCGGTCAAGACGTTTATGCAGAGTAATAAAACTCGTCTACCGTCTGTCAGACCGCCATATACGGGTATGCTCGTGAGAAACCAATATTGGGGTTCTCTTGAGGAACCACTTTATACTTCTGTAAAAAATGACCTTAGAAGCACAGATGTTGACGTTAAAGCGAATGAAACTGGGTCAACCAAAAACTTTAAGTTTAGTAATCCTGTCGCCGCACGTTCGTGGTATTTCTCATCTTCTCTTGGGGATCAATCGTTTGTTGACCTCATTGCAGATAATGGTAAGACTTTCACTGCTACTGCTTTGTTAGGCATGTCTGAGGCAGAGCCTGCGGTTACAGGAATAGATAAAACTCTCAAATGGGGTAGATGGTTCAAGCCCGGTGAGACTTATGCTGTTATATTACCTGCTGGTATTGCTGATGCTCTTGATATTACAGAAAAAGATGTTGGTAATATGGAAATTAAGATCGGTGGTGGAAGCTATATCATCGCAGGTGTATTAGATACGAGTTTCAAGGACGTAAAAGACCTTGATGGTGAGGAACTCACACCCGTTGATTATCTGTTAATGCAACAACAGCAAGCTAGAGGCGTACAGATGGGTGGTGATACGCTGGAAGGTGAATTACAAAAGTATCTGCACTTGACTCCTCAGCAGATTGCCATATTGCCTTACGAAGTCGTTATGAATATGGGCGGTAATCTTAAATCAGTCGCTGTAAAAATGACTGGTTCAAAACAGGATATATCCCTGACTGCCGAAAAGCAATTGGAAAAGATAATGGCTGATCTCATGCCAAGAATCGCTTTGGACGTTTTTGTCGGTAATATGGAGGCTAATGAAGCGTTCCTCTATAGCTCAATTGGTATGACTTCCTTCTCTGGTATGGGCAACCTGTTTATTCCTATACTTATCGCCGCTCTGATCGTTCTCAATACCATGTTGGGAGCAGTTTATGAGCGTGTCAGAGAAATAAGTATATACAGCGCAGTTGGTTTGGCGCCTGTTCACATCGCGTTCTTGTTTATAGCAGAAGCCTGCGTTTATGCTGTCATAGGAGGAATTCTCGGTTATTTGATCGGACAGATGACTGCGTGGGCGCTGGTTAAGTGGAGTCTGCTTGGAGGACTGACGCTCAACTATTCTTCAACTTCGACGGTTACGTCAACGATAATAGTCATGATTGTCGTTTTAGGCTCAACTATTTATCCTGCTGTTAAAGCCTCTCGTATGGCTGTGCCTGATATTGAACGTAAATGGAAACTTCCTGAGCCTGATGGTGACGAATGGCACTTTGACTTGCCGTTTACGGTTCTTTCGGAAGAATCTCTTGGTATGAACATCTTCTTGAGAGATTATTTTGATGCTCATGCGGATGAATCAGCAAGTGACTTCTATACTGATCAGGTCAACTTCCGCCGTAGTAGGCGACCAACTGGTGAAGAAGAATTTGCTATTGAGATGATGGTATGGCTTGCGCCTTATGACTTGGGCGTTAGCCAAAGAATAAGCCTGACGACTGTTCCTGCTGAGGAAAAGGAAGAAAAAGACCTTTATAAGATATACCTCAACGTACATCGTGAGAGCGGTGAAATCGCATCATGGAAGCGCGTTAATAGGCGATTCCTTAACTTGTTGAGGAAACAGTTCCTCTTGTGGAGAACGTTTAACGTAGCGGTCAGAAATGAGTTCCACGAGCGTGGTCGAAAAGAGACTCTCGGCATTACGACAACAGCAGAGACAACAGAGGTGAAAGACGTAACAGGTATGGAACCACAGACTGCTAGTTAATGATAAGTAATCAATAAGTAAGTTGGGTCTTGTTATCTCGACTCAACTTACCAAATGATTTTTAATATATGGTAATGAATTATGTATAGCCAAATGATTAAATCCAAATTAGAAGAATTACCCGAAAATTTAGAGAAAGAAGTTCTTGATTACATAGAATTTTTGTTACATAAATATGGTAATAAAATAGAAAAGAAAGGCTTTAAATTTGATTGGGAAGGCGGACTATCGGATTTAAAAGATAAATACACATCAGTTGAACTTCAACATAAAGCTTTGGAATGGAGAGAATGTTCGGTTTTTGTAAGATATAAAGGAATGATGTAATGGAAAAGGTTATTGAAGTTGTATCTTTATTAAATAATGAAGATAAAGAGAAAATACTAGAATTTGCAAATATTCTTCTAAAGCAAAACAAATATAACAAACTGAGGAAAGAGATAGAAGCTAGACGAGATGAAATAAAAAGGGGAGAAGTACTATCTCACGAGGAAATATGGCAGGACAAAGGTGTTTGATATACAATATGCCAAAAGTGTAAAGAAAGATATTGAAAAGATAGATAAACAGAATCTTGATAGAATAAAAAAAGCGATAGAGACTTTAGGAAAATTTCCAAATGTTTCAAATATTATAAAGTTATCTGCTCATCCTTTGGCAGATTATAGATTGCGAGTGGGAGAATATAGAGTTTTGTTTGATGTTCATTGGGAAAAGAGGATTGTCAGTGTTTTGAAAATTGGGCATAGAAGAGATGTTTACTAAATTCTAGTGTGTCGTAGCTCAGGCTTTCAGCTTGGTAAGCTTTCTATAAGCCGCGCGGTCTAAACGTTAACCTCCGTTGACTCCAAAGATAAAGTTGCTACAACGTGGGGAAATATCAAGAACAGTAATTAATTTTTTTGTCATTCCAGTGAAGGCTGGAATCCAGAGGAATGAAAACAGATATGATATACAAAGTTAATCTTGAAAAAACAGAAGAAGGTTATGCTATCTGGGTCCCTGGCTTGCCTGGCTGTTGGTCGCAAGGAGATACCGAAGAAGAAGCTTTGGAAAATATAAAGGATGCTATAATAGGCTATTTAGAAACTGTCGAAGAATTAACAAAAAATAAAGAATCTCGTTATGTGGAAATAGTAAGTCATGCCTAAACTATCAGGTATAGTACACCAACGGGCAATAAAGGCTTTTGGGAAGGCAGGTTTTTGGATTACAAGGCAGGGAAAACACATAACGATGACTGACGGAGAAAGGATTATCACCATTCCAAGAGCAAATCCAATTAACTCCTTTACAATGGCTGGAATTATAAAAGACGCTGGTTTAAGTATTGATGAATTTAAGAAACTCCTGTAGTTTGATAAAGATGTGATTATTTTGAAAATTCTGGATTCTAATTTATTGAATGAAATTGTCCAAAGGCTTGTTGATGCCTTGCATCCAGAGAAAATATATCTTTTTGGCTCTCATGCTTATGGACAACCGAATGACGATAGTGATGTTGATCTGCTTATTGTAATAAATGATTCTGATACATTCGATAGAGATAAAATCGTTGAAGGTTATCGGGCTTTACGTGAGTTTCATATACCAAAAGATATTGTTGTAGTTCCACAATCTCAATTTGATAAACGTTCTCGGTGGTTAAGTTCTATTGAAAGAGTGGTTATAGACAAAGGAAAATTACTTTATGATTCTCGATCCTTATGTAAGTATCTACCTGATTATCTTTGAGGTGATGTATCGTTTATGCGGAAGGTAATTATTTACCCTGGTGAAGATGGTTATTGGGTAGCCGAATGCCCTAGCTTACCACCATGTATTAGTCAGGGCAAGACAAAATTAGAAGCAGTTGCAAATATAAAAGAGGCGATTCAATTATACATTGAGCTTCTAGAAGATGAAGGTCGTCCTATTCCAGAAGATCATCTTGAAACTGTCTTGGTAGATGTGTGAGTAAATTACCTCAGATTTCAGGTCGAGAGTGTATTAAAGCACTTGTGAGGATAGGTTTCTATATTATAAGGCAAAAAGGTTCTCATGTGATTCTACGTTGTGATATTCCATTTACTGAAGTGATCGTTCCTGATCATAAGGTATTGGACAAAGGCACTTTGCGTTCGATAATTCGTAAAGCTGGTCTTGATGTAGATGAGTTTATCGAATTGCTTTGATTGTCAAAGCTTTTCATTAAAACAAGGAGTAGTTAAATGAAGCATCTTAAAATCGTGGCTCTAATGTTTACCATAGTTTGTATGTCAATAAGTTTTGCGTGGGGGGGGTACTAGACCTCAAGTTTGAAAGCCCGTCCATTGCAAAGAACAAGGTCGGTATTTCAAGTTCACGATTGATAAACATATATATTCCAACTGGTTATGAAAAGAGTGGTATGCGTTATCCAACTATATACTGGATAGGTGGATATACGGGTGGAAGCCTTTATAACTACCCTAAGATACTTGATGACGCTATACAAAATGGCAAAATTGCACCTGTCATTATTGTGTTTATTAATACTCCTGAAGGAACGTGGTTTGTAAATTCTGATATTACTGGATATTGGGAAGATTTCCTTGTTAAAGAGCTTGTGCCTTATATAGATAGTAATTATCGCACGATACCCGATGTGAAAAAGCGTGGTATAGGTGGACATTCGGCAGGCGGTTGGGATGCTATTATGTTTCCTTTATTTTATCCGGGAATTTGGGGTGCAGTAGGAACAAATGATGCGGCTATTTGGGTGCCGTGGGAATTTATCATTGATCCTGAAGAAATTCCAGAAACATTTGCGCCAGTAAAGGATGGTCTTTCTTCTTGGATTATCAATAATAGAGCGGTGGATTTTAATAATATTTTAACATCAAAAATTGATGATTATTCTAAAAAAGATAATGAAACAAGATTTCTTTGGGAATGTGCTTCACGAATTAGCCCTAATCCGAATAACCCAAATGGAGTTGATCTTCCTGTAACAGCAGATGGGAAATGGGTCCCCGAAGTCAGGGAAAAATGGCGTAATTTCTGTATTTTAGAGCCAAAAGCAATAGAGAAATATCACAATGAACTTAGCCAACTCTCTTTGAATATAACAGTTGTCAATAAGAATTTTGATACTTGCGCTTGTGAAAACGATTATTTTATTGAGTTCCTAAAATCGGCTGGAATTCCAGTAAACCGTATGGAAATGCCCGGGAATCATGGTGATTATACAGACGAAAGATTTATTGCACTCGTTGAGAATATGCTAGGCGGTTTAAACGTAGTCTCTGTTGACTCCAAAGATAAAGTTGCCACAACGTGGGGAAATATTAAGAACAGTAATTGATTTTTTGTCATTCCAGCGAAGGTTGGAATCCAGAAAAAGTGAGTGAATAAAAATGCACGGTCAAATGACTTTGGAAGAACTAGAACAGCAAGTAATTCAGCTTTCATGGCATGAGCAACTTAAATTAATATCTCATATCTCCGAACAGCTTAGTATTGCACCATTGGATATATCTAAAGAAATATTAGCAAAAAGTGCCTTACAAGAACAAAGAGAAAAAGAGGCTAATGAGATTTTAGCTTTATGCGATTCTGCCGCGGAAATGTGGGAAGGGACGTTTGATTCTGCTGAGGATATTCGCCAGATGCGCAAAGAACGGGATGAACAAATATGGCAGAATACATTATAGATGCAAGTGTTGCTATTAAGTGGGTAGTAAAAGACGAACCATTCCGTGACGAAGCTCGGAATTTACTTCGAGAGGCACGGTTGACAGGTGTTACTTTATGTGGTCCTCCACTTCTAGTATACGAAGTTGAAAGTGCGATACAATATCGTTTATTTCGTGGACGATCAACTATTGCTACGGCAGATGCATCTTTGACTGCTTTTCATAATGTTGGTGTGCGAATCTTTACTCATTCTGATATGGTACATCGTGCCAGAGAAATATCTCGTCAGTTTAATCAAGAGCGTATTTATGATTCGATATACGCCGCACTTGCTGAACTTCGTAACTGTGAGTTCTGGACAGCAGATAAGGCTTTCTATGATGCGGTGAAATCAACGCTTTTATATGTGAAATATCTACCTGATTATCTTTGATGGTAAGATAAGTTGGATCTCGTTGCCTCGATCCAACCTATTAACTGGAATGACAAACTATTGTCAAATGTCATTCCAGTGAAGGTTGGAATCCAGAAGAATGAAAGCAGATATGATATACAAAGTGAGTCTTGAAAAAACGGAAGAAGGTTATGCTTTATGGAAGCAAAAATAAAAGATTTGACTGTTGAGGAACTGCAATCTTTAATATCAAATACAATCAAAAGTACTCTGGAAGATTTAATTGAAGATATGCTTGCGCTCTCAAGCGATGAATATTTACAATCAATTGTGGAAGCAAGAAAAGATTATAAAGAAGGTAAAATAAAGTATCTTGAGGATATAATTGATGTATAAAGTTGCATTTACCCAAAAAGCCTTAAAAGATTGGGAAAATGTAGATAAAGACATGCAAGTTAGGATTGCCAAGAAACTTAAAGAGTATGCCAAGGATCCTTTACGATATGCAATAAAACTAACCGACTCTAAGATCGGAACATATAGATTTAGAATAGGAGATTACAGAGTTATATTTGATATTGATGATGATCATATAGTAATATTGAGAGTTGGGCTTAGAAAAGGCGTTTACAAACGATAATATGCTATAAGATTATGAAAGTTGTAGCCCAAGCTTCCAGCTTGGTGTTTTGATAAAGATGTGGTTATTTTGAAAATTCTGGATTCTAATTTATTAAATGAAATTGTCCAAAGGCTTGTCAATGCTCTGCATCCAGAGAAGATATACCTCTTTGGCTCTCATGCCTACGGACAGCCGAATGATGACAGCGACGTTGATTTACTTATTGTCGTTGAGGATTCTGATTTGCCTCCTCGAATGAGGACTGTTGAGGGTTATCGTGCTTTGAGAGGGATTCTTGTTCCGACAGAAATTGTGGTAGTAACTCAATCTACTTTTGAAAAGCGTTCTCATTGGATCAGTACAATTGAAAGAGTTGTTGCAGAAAAGGGAAAAATACTTTATGAATCCAAAGCCGGATGAAGTAAAAGAATGGCTTTTGATAGCGTAAGACGATTTGACTTCAGCTCAAATATTATTAAGTCATGAACCGCCTAGTCTAAGGATAGCTTGTTTTCTCTGTCAACAAGCCGTTGAGAAAATGCTAAAGGCTTTCTTAGTTTGGAAAAGCGAGCCATTTGAGAAAACGCACAATATAAACTATATTCTTGATCTTTGCAAAATTTATGGACTTGAGATTGCTTTTCTCAGAGATAAGGCTGAAATCTTGACTTCTTATGCTGTTGAAGTTCGATATCCGGGTGATGATATAGAAGTTACACGGGCGGAAACAGAAGATGCTTTATCTATATCAAAAGATTTGTGGAGGTTGATAAATGATCTAATTTGTATATAAGTTTTGTAGCTTGGTGTTTTGATAAAGATGTGATTATTTTGAAAATACTGGATTCTAATTTGAGGCTTTTGATATAGCAGAAATTATTTATAAATTTGTGATTAATCTTATTAAGTTGTGATTTTAGTGTTTAATTGATGGCGTGTAGATAAACAAAACGGAGGTTACTATGGCCAGAAAAAGAGTGTCCATGGCTGAAGAATGGCAGACATGGGCGAAAAGGTATGATATAGAGGGAGGCGTCCGTAAGTTTGAATCTGGCTTGAGCCTCAAAGTCGTACTTGGGGCTTTGTTCGTCGGTCTTTTGATGATGCCGGGTTCTATTTACCTGACCCTCGTTGCCGGTCAAAGTGGTGCTGGCGCTGCACCGTGGGTTACTGTTATTTTATTTACAGAGCTTGCCCGTAGATCGTTTACGACTGTCAAACGGCAAGAACTCTATATTCTTCTTGGTTTAGCCGGGGCGGCTGTTGGTGCTGGCGGTTCTTTTTGGGGAATGATAAATGATCAATACTTCATTCAGTCACCACAGGCTATGCAGTTTGAGATTGCTGACAAGATACCTGCCTGGGTTGTTCCGCCCCTTGGTTCTGAAGCTTTAGCCACTAGAAGCCTTATCCACAAAGACTGGATGTGGCCATTACTGCTAATGTTTACGAATACGATTCTGGGGACAATGCGTTGGATTGGTGGAAGCTATTTTTTCTTTAGACTAACGGCAGATTTGGAGCGTTTGCCTTTTCCGCTTGCACCCGTATCGGCACAGGGAGCTACTGCTCTGGCTGAGACCACTGGTAAGCGTGAGACTTGGCGTTGGAGGGTGTTTAGCCTTGCATCAATGCTCGGTTTGATCTGGGGGGCGATATACATCGGCGTGCCTGCACTGACCGGTGTTATGATGTCCAAACCCATACAAATTCTAAAGATTCCATGGATTGATTTCACCACAAACATAGAAGGTATAGCGCCAAGTGGTCAGTTTGCACTTACTACGAACCTTGATTCTCTGCTTGTTGGATTTATTATGCCTTTCCCGATGGTTATGGCGCAATTCGTTGCAAATGTGCTTACGCAGTTCCTCATAAATCCTTTTATACTGCATCGAATGGAGATACTCCATACGTGGCACCCGGGTGATGACGTCAGAGCGACAGGATTTGGGAACTGGATTGATTTCTGGATGAGTTTCGGTATAGGAAAAGCCTTCAGTATAGCTATTATAGGAATTTCTATTACACTTCCAATGCTTCTCAAATTCAGGAGCGCAAAAGACAAACGAGTTGGCGAAAGAGGTTCGTGGGCAACTCCTCCGGGAAGAGGCGATTTTCCAATATGGCTTGCAATTGGTCTCTGGATAATCGGTATGTCGTTGCACGTATTTATACTGCATCGTTTTCTAGTGCCATTATTCCCGCTGGGGTTCTTGCTGTTTTTCGCTTTCCTTTGGACTCCTTTGAACTCGTATATTAACGCCCGAACTTACGGTATTCTTAATCAGGCTTTGTTCCAGGTCCCATATCTTACTCAGGCGACTTATATATTAAGCAGGTACGAAGAAATTGACATCTGGTTTGCGCCAATACCACAGGAGGATTATGGTAGTGGAACAGTTAACTGGCGAGTACTTGAGCTTACTGGAACAACATTTACTAGCTCGATAGCTGCTAATCTTATAACGTTGCCTATAATCATGATCTCCGGACTTCTGGTATGGCATTTTATATGGAAGTTGGCGCCAATACCTTCGGCAGTCTATCCTAATGCACAGATTACCTGGCCGATGGCGGTTACTGACAGGGCGATGTGGGTTACATCTTTGAGGGATGGTAATAGCCTTATGTTGCAAGCTATACGAGGGAAATACATCCTTCTAGGATTGCTATCATGTCTCAGTCTATATATAGCCATGTGGATTGGCAACCCGTTGTTCCCCGGTGGGCATAGTATGTATTTTTATGGCTTCATCGGTGGAATCGGCGGAGATCCGGGCGGTTATATATGGGTGGTGCTTGGCGCATTACTCGGTAAGTACTACATGATTAGAAAATTCGGACTCAAGAAATGGTATAGATACACGCCAGTCTTGATGGCAGGTTTCGGATGCGGTGTTGGGCTTATCGGTATGGCGACGGTTGCTATTGCACTGGTATCGAGAGCGGTTATCGTTAAACCGTTCTAATAACCAGTTTAAGTTTTCAGTTTTTAGTTTTCAGATAGATATATTGAAAATCAATGACTAAAAACTGAAAACTAAAAACTGAAAACTTAAACTTATGGATTTTGTAAAATTCGGCTGGCAAGGCATTTCGATGGTGATTCCATCTACGTGGGAACTAAGCGCCTTGTCCGGCGATTATGATAATGGCTACATACGCATGGATGATGAAAATGCCCCTCGTATGGAACTTAAATGGTCGAAATCAAAGGAGAAGAAACCCGATCTCCAGAAAATCCTTGACGAATATTTCAAAGGAATGAGAAAACGTCTGGGTCAGAGTGCTGACGGTCTCAAGATAAAGCGCAATATCGAACTGGTCAAAAACGAGGAGTTCTTTAAGGACAGGGACGTTGTTTTTTATAACTGGAAGACAGAGGTGCGTGCTAACGGGGCAATATGGTATTGCAGAGAATGTAAGCGCATAGTTGTCATTCAGTTAATGGGCTACCTTAAAGAGACTATGCTGACGGATACGATACGAATACTTGAGTCCGTGCATGATCATCCCGAAGGGCAGGTCAATCTTTGGAGCGCCTATCAGCTTTTGGTTGAAGTTCCGCGCAGGTATCAGCTTGATAAGCGTAAACTTATGTCGGGTTACCTTATGTTCTCTTTTATTGATGGCAGCCGAACATTAAGCGTTGAACGATTCGGATTGGCGGATGTTATCTTGAGGAATGCAGATATTCAATCGTGGTTTCGCTCGTATTATGCCAAACAGATTCGTGGATATGGATTCTCTTTTGAAGAAGATGAACAATCATTAATTGGTGATTACGATAATAAACAGAAGCTTTTGGGTCAGGAAAAAAGATTTATTGACGGAATACCGTTTTCTCCTTTGTTTGCAATTGATAAAATATTGAGACGAAAGCAGATCGCCGCTTGTTTCTGGCACTGTAAAGAATCCAATAAAATATTCGTTGTAATGACTATATCAAAAAAAGGGGCGGATAAATTAGTGTCTCAGGTTGCATCAAGTATACAATGCCATAATGCTGTTGAAACGCAAGAAACTGAAGAAATATCATGAACTTTATACGTCGTTTTTTATTAGAGAGAAGAAGGAAAAAAAGTGGTCTGAAATTCAATAAAGATGACGTATTTAAATCCAGACCGGTTAGGAATAATCTAATCAAATGGGAAGAACAGCCCGAAACTAAGCTAATCTCGCTTACAGTGCCGCAGAAGGAAATTCTATGGGTTAAGCTTATATCAAAAGCCTTTATGCTTCCAAGATCAAGGGTTATTGTGCTTGACGAAGTTGGGTCATTTGTATGGAATCTTTGTGACGGTTATAATAACATAGATACAATAGTAAAGGCATTGAGTAATAGGTATAAACTAACACGCAAGGAAGCAGAGACTTCTTTGCTAGAGTATTTTCGTAGTCTTGGTAAAAGAGGGATCATCGGTTTTGCGGTAGAGAAAAAAGATCGGTCATAATTGCTTGGATTTTTCCGTTGCGTAGTTTCTGTTACCCCCTTGATCTATTTACCCTTTTTACCTTATTGAAAATTATTTATGAAAACTATACAGATTTCTTTACCAGACGAAATATTTATATCAATGAAAGAAACTCCTGATGAGCTATCAAGAGAAATTAGGATGGCGGCGGCTGTTAAACTCTATGAAATGGGAAAACTTTCTTCGGGGTATGCAGCGGAACTTGCTGGTATTTCAAGAGTTAGCTTTCTTCAATCACTTGCACGTTATAATGTTCCAATCTTTGATTTATCTGTGGAAGAATTGAAACAGGATCTAAATAATGCCTAATCTAATGGTAATTAGCAATACCTCGCCTATATTCTATTTGCATAGATTGGGTCAATTAGAACTTCTTCGCAAACTCTATCAAAATATAATTATTCCCAAGGGTGTTATTGAAGAGCTAAAAGTTGGAAAGATGCAAGGCGAGGATGTTCCTGACATTTCAAAATATAAATGGATAGAGATACGAGCAGTCCAAGTTCCAGAAGTCGTTAGTCTCATAATGGATTTAGGTATGGGAGAAGCTCAAGTTTTGGCGATTGCTATTGAAAATCCGGGCAGTCTGGTAATTCTTGATGATCGTTTGGCAAGAGAAATAGCCAATTCAAGAAATATGAGGGTAACAGGAACTGCGGGCGTAATACTCAAAGCAAAGCAAGAAGGATATATCAAGTCAGTTAGACCTATTCTTGAATCATTGAAACGATTGGATTTTTGGATTAGTGATGTTTTAATGGATAATATAATCAGAATGGCTGGAGAATAATTTTACTAAAATAGATACAATATGGTAAGGAGTTTTAAACATGCCGGCGGAAAATACAGTCAGGGTAAGGAACGTTATTAAAAGATACACAATGGGAACTGTTATTGTGGAAGCTCTCAGAGGGATTAATCTGGAAATTCAACGAGGTGAGTATATCTCTATCATGGGTCCATCAGGTTCAGGCAAAAGCACTCTGTTTAACATGATTGGTGGACTGGATAAGCCAACAGATGGGCGTGTTTATATTGACGAAGTTGATATTGCCCAGTTAGATGCCTACGAGCTTGCGTGGCTCAGATGCCGAAAGATCGGATATATATTCCAGTCGTTTAACCTTATCCCTGTCATGACTGCGCTTGAAAACGTCACTTTGCCTATGATATTCGCCGGGGTTCCGACTGATGAAGGTATAGAGAAGGCTATTGAGTTACTCACTATGGTTGGTCTTGGAGACAGAATCCAGCATAAACCCCTTGAGCTTTCGGGTGGTCAACAGCAACGTGTTGCCATCGCCAGAGCATTAGCTAACGATCCCGCCATTGTCCTTGCAGACGAGCCTACAGGAAACCTTGACTTGAATACCGGTCGAGAGATTATCTCTTTGCTCAAGCGCCTCAATAAAGAAAACGGTGTTACTATCATCTCCGCAACCCATGACTTGAAGATGCTTGACGTTTCAGATCGCATATTCTGGATCAGAGACGGTAGAGTTGATAAAGTCGGGTCACGAGACGAAATCAATCTGGAAGTTGGCACCCTCGAAGGCGAAAAGGCATAACGTGTCACGCGTTACGTAATCAGCTTGTAATCTCTGGAGAATTCGCAAAGATTTGTGGGATTTTTCTTCCTTGAGTTACAAGGTTCGATAGCTTTTGTTTTTGATATTCCTTCCATGAATATAATTGCCATTGCTCATAGTTTCGCAATTTAGCCATTTCCTTCATGTATTGGGTTTGTGCTTTTGTATGCGTATAGCGAGCACAATACGTCAGGTACTCAGAGATGATGTACCAATAGCCTTTTGTATTGAAATGGAATCGATCTTTTGCAATCTTATGTGCGTCTTTAAGATATTTCCAGTAGGTAGATGCGTTGCTTTTTGTAAGAATACGGAATAATAATTGTATTTTCTCAGAGAGAGTCCTTCCGCTATCCTTTACTTCGGGATTAATTAAATGGAGTGCCTTTCTTACTCTCGAAAAAAATGCCTTTTCGTTATAAATTCCTTCCAATATCTTTATATAGTTTTGTTCTGCCTCTTTTTCTGACATATTATTAGGAATGAAGTTCATGGTTCCATCGGAGTTATTTCCTGTTGACTGTTCTGAAAGTCGCCCTTCTTCCTTCATGCGATTCCAGAGTTCAGTATTGGGTAATGCTTGCAAAAGTCCAGTCATTACCATTGGAACATTAGTATCATTGATGAAACTAATCAGCGTATCAACCGAATCTAGCGTATCAGAGTCGAAGCCATAGATGATACCCATCATCATATTTGAGCCGGTTTCTTCTGATATTAGTTTGATCTTTTCCTGAATATTTTTTTCACCGCGTAAGTTCTGTTTTTTGCCAGTTTCAGCTAATGCTTCGATATTATTAGTCTCAACGCCAAAAAAGTTATCAATGAAATACGCTTTACGAAACCACTTCCGAATCTCACCCATTAAAGAGGTATCATCGGAAAGATTCATAGAGACCTCGCTGTATTTTGGAAAGCGACAACCTATTTTTGTTTCGATTTTATGAAGGTTTTTTAGCAGATTTAGTGTTTCTTTTGGATTTCCAATGAAGTTATCATCAACAATAAAAACGCTCCCATTCCAGTCCAATTCGTGCAATTGTACGAAAGCGTTTTCTATATGCTCATAAGGAGCAATTCGCTGTTTTTTACCAAAACGTGCAGTAATATCACAAAATTCGCAGCTAAAAGGGCATCCCCTAGTGATCTGTACCGCCATACTATGATAGTTTTTCATGTTAATTGACGAATAATCTGGTTGAAAGAACATTTCGGGTGGGGTATGAGTTCCGCGATAGAATTTCTCAGCATTGCCATTTTTGATGCCTTCAAGTAGGTCATCAATGACCATTTCGGATTCATTTTCCACGAGATGATCTGCAAGGCTCATTAAAGGCGAACTTTCACTGACGATTGTTCCGCCTGCAATAAGAAGTTTTCCTGCATCCTTTACAGTCTTTGCATCTTCAAGGAAACCTTTTTCTTGGACAATCATTCCGCCCATATAGACGTGATCGGCGCCTTTAATCAGCTTTTCAAGAGGAAGCGGATTAACGTTTCTATCAATAAGCTCAATTATGTCATAGTACGGTTTAAGGTGATTGAATAGTCCCATTAGCCCTAGTGGTGGTAGAGAACGTATCGGAAGACCAAATTCATTTTTAGGGAAGTATTTTTCTAAGGTATGCTGGAAACTCCAAAAGGTGAAAGAATAAAATTTAGGATATACAAGAATCGCTTTGCGTGCAATTTTCTTTATCGTGATGCTCACCTCGATGCTGGGATGTTCCCAGTTTATCAGTTTGACCTGATAAACTGGGAACTAGAAAAGTAATATTAGAATCGTGATCTGCTGCGGTTGAAACCGTAGCCACCGGATCTTTCATTTCTTTGTCCGCCGCGATCTCCGCCGCGGTCGCCACCGCGATCTCCGCGATCTCTCGGTTCCTTAGCATCGTCAACTCTTAGTGAACGTCCGTCGAACTCTTTACCGTCCAATTCAGCTTTTGCTTTTTGCGCATCAGCATCTTGAGCAAACTCAACAAATCCAAATCCCTTTGATCGGTTAGTATCTCGGTCTTTAACGACAGAAGCAGAAGTAACTTCGCCATAAGTAGCGAAAATTTCCTGCAATTTTTCATCGGTCGTATTGAAACTTAGATTACCAACATAAAGTCTTCTTCCCATTATTATAACCCTCTCGTTAGAACAGGTAAAGTCTGCTCAATTCTATGCGCAGAACATACCGTATTAGTACAGAAAAATAGAAATACCCTATGGTATTTCACGTCGAATCAGTTTTCAGCAATTTAGCTGAAAATCAAGCAAATATGAAGTTACGCTCAAGTATGTTATAGAAAATAGGTGGTGCAAAAAAGGAAGAATTTCGGTAAGACAGAAATTCGAACAACGATTGCAACAAGCTTCCTGTAACACGAACCTAGCAAGCTTCATAATATAATTATACCCCAAAAAAATCATGTTGTCAATTAATTTTTTAAACTTTTAAGAAAATTCTTATATTGATTGGCGATCTTTACTGATGTATAATAATCTTAATTAAAAGTGTCACCCTGATTGTGAACCATGCTAAGGAGAGTATAATGCAAAATCATCTAACAGGTCTTATAGCCGCTACATTTACTCCCATGCACGAAGATGGAAGTATTAACATAAATGTGATAGATAAGCAAGCCGAGTCACTGATAGCCAATGGCGTAAGCGGGGCGTTCATCTGCGGAACCAACGGTGAAAGTATGTCATTAACAATCGAAGAAAGGATGGCGATTGCAGACCGATGGGTTGACGTCGCAGGAAAGAACATTAACATCATTGTTCACGTGGGACATAACTGTTTATCAGACTGCAAAGAAATGGCGTTGCATGCCCAAAAGATCGGTGCTAAAGCAGTAGCGGCTGTTGCTCCGTCATTCTTTAAGCCTGCCAGTGTTAATGATCTCGTTGATTTTTGTGCTGAGATAGCTGTCTCTGCACCTGCTTTGCCCTTTTATTATTACCATATTCCTTCTGTATCTGGTGTAAACTTGCCCATGATAGAATTTCTTGAAAAGGCGAGGGAGCGCATACCAAATCTAGCCGGCATAAAATTCTCTTACGAGAATCTTATGGACTTCAATCAATGTCTGAATCTGGATAATGGGAAATTTGACATGCTCTTCGGTAAGGATGAGGTACTTCTTTCTGCAATGGTACTTGGTGCAAAAGGTGCTGTGGGAAGTACTTATAACTTTGCGGCTCCGCTTTATCACCTTGTCATGACAGCATATCAGGCTGGAGATATAGAGACAGCAAAGGCAGAGCAATGGAATGCGGTAGAAATGGTCGCTGTTTTGATTAAATACGGCGGTATCTCTACAGGAAAAGCTATCATGAAGATGATTGGAATTGACTGCGGTCCTGTTCGTCTACCACTACGCAATCTTTCCATAGAGCAGTATGATAGCGCTTATGCGGAATTATCCAGTATTGGATTTTTTAGCTATTGCTCTGTACAGGCAAAGGGTGATCTTTTGCTTTAATTGATACCGATTGATAAATATTATAATTGTCACAAAACGTGAAGAACACATAGGTTCAATGACATTGCGGTAGGGGCAGACCTAGGTGTCTGTCCTTTTCCGTTGACCATAAGTTCTCTATTGACAGTTGAAAGTCATAGTGCTAAGATTTTATTAAATTAAAGACGGCATGGTTCACAAACAAGGTAACACTTTTTAATCAGAAAATTAACCACAGATACACACAGATTTGAGAAGATATAGGATACTGATTACTATCTTGTATCATGAATCCTGCATCTTTTCTTTTATCCGTGTTAATCTGTGTGTATTCGTGGCTAAATATTGAAATCATTAGATCAAGTTTTGGAGAAAATTAATGTTTGAAATCAAGAAAAAGGAACAATTAGCACCAATCATTTACCAAATGGAAATATCTGCTCCTCGTGTAACAAAAAAGGCACTCCCCGGGCAGTTCATCATAATTAGGATTGACGAATTCGGAGAGCGTGTTCCATTAACAATAAAAGATAGTGATCCAGAAGCCGGTACTATAACCATAGTTTTTCAAGTCGCAGGAAAATCTACTACACAGTTGTCAACATTCAATGTTGGTGATTCTATACTCGATCTTGTCGGACCTCTGGGAAATCCTACGGAACTTCCAGATGGTAAATCTAACGTTATATGCGTTGGTGGTGGAGTCGGAACAGCCTGTATGTTTCCACAAGTTAAAGAGCTTGCAAGGCGAGGTAGCTACGTTACAACAATTGTTGGTGGACGTACAAAGGAACTTGTTCTACTTGAGGATGACTTTAGAAAATACGCAAGCAGACTTATAATATGCACGGATGATGGCTCTTATGGCGAAAAAGGATTCGTTTCGGATGCTCTACGAAAGTTATTGGATGCTGGTGAACGACCTGATCTTGTTATCGCCATAGGTCCGCTTATGATGATGAAGGTATTATCTGATGTGACGAGAGAGTATGGCATTCATACTATGGTAAGTCTTAATCCGATAATGGTTGATGGGACGGGAATGTGTGGTGGATGCCGTGTAACCGTTGGTGGAGAAGTCAAATTCACCTGTATTGACGGACCAGAGTTCGACGCTCACAAAGTGGATTTTAATGAACTGCTTATGCGTCAGAGATATTATCTTGATGAAGAAAAAGCTTCAAAAGAACAGCATATATGCCGAATGCAAACAATGAAAAGTGATTAGTGACAAGTATACGAATTCTTAGTTATAAAACACGGAAACATTGAGGTACGGAGAGGAAATTCGGTAAAGAGTAATCAATCTCAAAAACTCATTACTCATTACTAACGCTATTGAGGGGAACCTAATGCTAGAGAAAAAGACAAATATGCCTGAGCAACCACCCGAAGAAAGAGCATGTAACTTTGACGAGGTTGCGCTAGGATACACAGAGGAACAAGCGATTCTTGAAGCCACAAGATGCTTGCAATGTAAACGACCTGCCTGTGTGGATGGCTGTCCCGTAGGTATTGATATACCCGCATTTATCGCTAAAATCAAAGAAAAAGATTACAAATCTGCAATCAATGTTATAAAAGACAAAAACAATCTGCCAGCTATCTGTGGTCGTGTGTGTCCTCAAGAAACTCAATGCGAAGAGATGTGCATTATGGGTAGAAAGTATGAACCCGTCGCTATTGGGAGGCTTGAGAGGTTCGCATCTGATTGGGAATTAAAGCAAGATGACACTAAGCCTGAACTTTCTGAGAATAAAAATGGAAAGAAAGTAGCGATCATCGGTAGTGGACCTGCTGGGCTAACAGCCGCCGCAGACCTTGCAAAGATGGGATACGACGCTATAATATTCGAGGCTTTTCATATCCCCGGAGGCGTTCTTGTGTATGGTATACCCGAATTCCGCCTACCAAAAGAAATAGTTAGAAAAGAAGTGGAATACGTTAAAAATCTTGGCGTCAAAATAGAAACAAACGTTATCATAGGAAAAACAGCAACATTAGACGATCTACGAGAAGAGGGATTTAGGGCTTTCTTCATATCCACAGGCGCTGGATTACCATCATTCCTTCGTATACCCGGTGAGAACCTTGCCGGCGTATATTCAGCAAATGAATTCCTCACAAGAATTAATCTTATGAAGGCTTATAAATTTCCAGAATACGATACCCCTATAAAAGTGGGAAACCGAATTGCTGTCGTTGGTGGCGGGAACGTTGCGATGGATTCGGCAAGGGCGGCAAAACGAATTGGCGCGGAAGAAGTTATAATTATATATAGGCGCTCCGAAGTCGAAATGCCTGCACGTCATGAGGAGATCGAACACGCTAAAGAAGAGGGTATCAAATTCTTGGTACTCACCGATCCAATAGAAATAATTGGTGACGATAAGCTCCGAGTAAAAGCTGTCAAATGTATAAAAACAGAGCTTGGTGAACCGGATATGAAAGGTAGGCGCAGACCAATACCTGTCCCCGACTCAGAATTCGATATTGAGATAGATAACATTATAGTTGCCATAGGAACAGCGCCTAATCCACTCATAACGAGAAGCACGCCGGGGCTTGATGTGCAAATATGGGGTGGAATAGTCACAAGAAATGACATGGGGTTGACTTCTATTGATGATGTTTGGGCTGGTGGTGATATAGTCAGCGGGTCTGCAACGGTAATAAGTGCAATGGGCGCTGGTAAGAAAGCCGCAAAAGCTATTGATGAATACATAAAAAAACAAGATATGAGGTAAAAATGCCTGACAAAATTGACGTTTCAATTGTCCTGCCTGTTTATAATGAAGAGAAAAGCCTTAAAGAACTTCATTCAAAACTAACCGACGCACTAATCAAACTCGGACTTGAATATGAGATAATAGCAATTGATGATGGTAGTACGGACAGCAGTTTCAAAGTGCTTAAAGAACTCAGCCAATCTGATCCAAGACTAAAAGCTATCAAGTTCAGGCGTAACTTTGGACAGACTGCGGCACTAAGCGCAGGTTTTCATCATGCCAAAGGCGACGTTATCATAACAATGGACAGTGATTTACAAAATGACCCAGCCGATATTCCAAGATTGTTAGATAAGATAAACGAAGGATATGACGTTGTTAGCGGGTGGAGAGCGGATAGAAAAGACAAATTTATATCACGCCGAATACCATCAATTTTAGCGAACAAACTCATTGTTAAAATGACAGGGGTTAATATCCACGATTTCGGTTGCACTCTAAAAGCTTATAGAAAAGACGTTGTTGACAATATCAACCTCTATGGTGAGATGCACCGATTCATTCCTGCTTTAGCGAAATGGGTCGGCGCAGAGATCACCGAGATTAAGGTTCAGCACCATGCAAGAAAGCACGGTAAATCTAATTATGGTATATCGAGAACTACGAGAGTTTTTCTTGATTTGATGACGGTAAAATTTTTGCTTTCTTACTCAACTAAACCGATGAGACCGTTCGGTATCATGGGACTTGGTTCTGGGTTTCTTGGATTCCTGATCTGTCTTTATCTGTCAATCGGTAAAGTTTTCTTTCCATCAGAAGCAACTTCTTTGACAAGACGGATGCCTATGTTATTGTTGGGTATACTTTTAATACTTGTTGGAATACAATTCCTGACTATGGGACTTTTGGCTGAGATAATGATCCGTACCTATTACGAGTCTCAGAGCAAACCTATATATTATATTAAAGAAATAGTTGGAAAAGGTTTATGAGAAATAAAAAGAAGTGAAAACACGGAGACACGAGGAAGATTGGAAGAAATGCTGATTTCAGGAAATAATGAGTTAAGAAAAGCACTTACCAAAACGGTGGTATCAAAAACAGCTTTTATCATGCTTTCTTCCTTCGTAACTCATGGAGGCATTGTCAAAAATTTTTGCCACAAAGACGCAAAGAGCATGGAGAGGAATTTTTTTTCTTATTTTCTCTCCGTGTTCTCTGTGGTTATTTTCTTTTTGTTTCTATAGGTGAAAAACTCGTATTAGTTGAAGAATCGTTATAATACATGAAAAAACACGGAGACACAGAATTTGATCCGTTATATGATCAATAGCACGGAGAGAAAGGTGAGGGATTAAATATAAAGCAAACTGGATGAAGGTTAAATAAATAATCGGGTAATAAAATTTGATGATGTTCTTGGTGAGTGTGGTTTCTTTAGAACAGATTCCAAAGAAAAGTTTCACAGTGCTATGAGCAAGAATCTATCTACCATATCACAGGCAGTCATAAAAGCTAAGATCAGACTCAAGAATGCTCTTTCACGGGAATGACAAACATACGCAAAATGTCATTCCCGTGAAAACGGGAATCCAGAAAACCCCGATAATTTTATTACCCGATTATTTATTTAATGTTCATTAGGGTAGGGGTTGTTGACTCTCAGGTTCTCGTAGTAGGTTAGTAAAATCTTCAACTATACTGGCAGGCACCATGTAGATGTCTGGTGTTGATTCTTCCTTTATATAAACGTAATTGCCTATGGGAACTTCACTGCCAAGCATTATTTTTCTATGTGTACCATCCTTAAAGTAAAACATGACAACAACACGAGGTTTAAACAATCCGTATTCATTCAATCCGCCCGGTTCCTTGACCGTGTCAAAAATATTCTTTCCTAAAGCACTGGTTATTGTATCATGAATAGCTTTTGGAGTGGGTTTGGGTTCCAATGGACTTTGGCTTTGCCATTGATCTTTATCGTTTTTGGTTAAGTTCAGGATGGAATTCTTGGGTGTAGTATACGTTATCTCCATTCTGCCTAGTTTATCTTTCGGGATATTTAGCGCAATTTCGATATTTTTACTTTTCTTCTCATCTTTCGGTTTCCGAAGTTCAAATGCGTATACAAAAGCAAACAGAACAATAGCGATGCCAAAAAGGATAAGAGTCGTCTTAAACTTCACCGTTTACATTACCTCCGTTTCCACCATACCCATCCACCGATTATCAGTAAAAGGATCGGGATAGTAAATATACTGGCATAACTTACAAATCTCAATTGCTGTCCGCTGAGTTTGTCTATTTGTGCCGATTTTTCTTCATTTTTGGGTCTTATAGAGATTAGTTCTTGCTCTTCGGTAAGCCAGTTGAGTGAGTTCATAAAGAGATCGGGATTGCCTTGCTTCATATAAGCATTAACTACAAAATCAGAATCACCGAAAATAACAAGCATACGTTTTTCTTTTTCCTCTTTTTCTTTATTTACTTTCTGCTTTGACGTTACCGTAACAGCCAAAGTCAGCGGACCTTTATAATCTTTACCTTCATCGGGTTTGCTTGTATTCTGAGACGTAAGTGTTTCTACATCCGTTTCTCCGTAGCTATCAGGACTTGTTTTAACTAATTCATCTACCTTTAGATTTTTAGGCAAATCTTTCTTAGTTGCTAGTGATCGGGCTATCGGGAAGAATGTTATTATTCTGCCTAATGGAGCAGTTATAACATGCGATGGATAATTTATACTGACTGGAATACGTGGATCATTTAGTATTGATTGCCCATAGGCATCAAGGACAATATCATTGTGTACCTCAACACCCCATTTAGTTATGATATTTTCCAGCGAAGTGTATGGCGTTGGGTCTGTCATAATTATAGCTTTTCCATCCATATCAAGATAATCAGATATTGATTCTTCCTCTTGTTGCAATAATGGTTTCTGTGGTCCTGCTATTACAAGGACAGTGCAATCATCAGGGATAACGCCCTGTTGTGCCAATACAAGCTTTTCCACTTTGTAATTATCTGCCTCTATCATTTTCTTGAGTTCGCTGTAACTTTCATCATTATAGCCATCAATGTCTTTCTCACCGTGTCCGTCTAAGAAATAGACCTTTTGCTGTTTTGTTGATAGTAATTTCAGGATCGTACTGGTAAAATCCTGCTCTTCGTTTTGATTACTTTGTACATATTCTCTCTTATCACCTAACTCAAAGACAACTACGCCGTTAAAATCATTTATCTTGTTCTGCTTCGTCATGTATTCTCGTGCTAATCCGGGTTTTGAAGCAGGATCAATAATGGTTAAATGAATTTTATCAGATTTTTGTGAATATTCATTCAGCAGGTCTTCAGCGGCTTTTTTTCTGTAATGGTTATCCGTGTAGAAAGCTGTTACTTTAATCTCTTTACTCAATTCCTTCAATATCTTATCGGTTTGCTCTGATAGCGAGAATATCCTGTTTTGCGTTGTATCAACCCTTTTAAAGTGTTTCGCTGAAACAAAATTCACCAGCACGAGAATAGCAAATGCCAAAAGCAGTGTAATAGCAACGTTAGACCCATATCTTGTCATTTTGCTTGTGATTATGCTGATCACCCAAAAAGCCAATATTCCAACTAAGCCGATACCAAGTAATACTTTCACGTACCAATCAAATACTGACGTTACAACGTAAACGGCAAATACGATAAGAAGTAGACCAAAGCCAACTAATCCGATAATGTTGATCCATTTTTTAGGAATGATAAACTTTTCCATTAGATACCACCTATGTTTTATGAAATTGAAGATTAGAAGATTGAAAGATTGGAAGATTGGAAGATTAAGAAATTAACATTTGGAATTCCTTTCAGCAAGTTTAATAAATTATGTTAAATTTTTAGGAATAGAACGCGGATGACACGGATTAAACGGATTTTCGCGGATTTTTCTTTATTTATTTCGATCCGCGCAAATCCGCCTGATCAGCTTTTATCCGCGTTCTATTTCCTAAAGTTTAAAAAGGTTTCTTAAAGTTACTTAACTATATTTTCCGAAGAAAAGAGATTCTTCGCTTTGCTTAGAATGACATTTTTTGTCACCCTGAACGGAGTGAAGAATCTTTTTAAGTCATAAGTGAAAAACTCGTATCGATCCGCGTCATTCGTGTTCTATTCCATAAATAATGTATAGTTATTGGGTCAGTATGACTTTCCCTTCTAAACCCTGTGAAAAGCGGCTATACGCTTCGTCAGCCTGTTCCAGTGGGAATCTGTTAGTAACTAGCCTCGTTGCCTGAAGCCCATTGTGTAACATTCTCAGCATATTATCATAGTCACTGAAGTGGCATACCCAGTTCCCCATCAGTCGCATGTTTTTACGGAATATTAGCCGTTGCGGATTGATCTTCTGTTCACCATGACCAATTACAGTAATTATGCCTTCAGGCATCGTAACGTCCAGAGCAACGTCAAGCGTCTCCTGCCTGCCAGAACACTCAAAGCACTTGTTGGGTCCCAATCCATTTGTAAGTTCCAAAAGTACGCTTCTAAGATCGCTAGTCTCTGCTGAATTAATAGTCTTCCATGCGCCCATCTCAGATGCAAGACTCAGCCTGTGAGGGTTAATATCCACAGCAATCACCCTTGCGCCGATAAACGTATGCACAAGCGTCATGCCAAGTCCCACAGGACCCACGCCAAAGACACAGGTAACGTCACCTGAAACTACGCCTGCCCTTGTACTTGCTCCACAAGGCACGCCAAGCCCATCTCCAGCAAGAAGTACGCCTAGTGCATCATCTATGTCATCAGAAAGCGGATGTAGCCACATCTCTTTAGAAACGACAAACTCGCTGTGACCGTTTGGAAAAGTACCAGCCTTGACGCAAAAATCTGGTTTTCCCTGAAGACACCAGAAGCAATTACCGCATCCCTGAATTGAGAATATACCAACACGATCACCTTCATGAAAGCGTTTTGAGCCATTTGGATCAGCGACAATGCCCATAGCTTCATGACCGGGGTTGCCATCCATCTGGTTAGGGCTTCTATAACTACCCATTTCACTTCCGCATATAGCACTGGCTTTTATCCTCACCAAGACGTCACCCTCGCCGGGCTTTGGGTCAGGAAGTTCCACAAGTTCAACTTTACTATTTCCCATAAACTTTAATCCACGCATAAAATATCCTCCAATTAAAGATTATTAAACGTTCTCCACGCAATTTTTTGAAGAAAGAGAGCATCTTCGTCATTTAGATCAACGATATTCTCATCATCAACTACGATCTTTCCTGTTAATCCTTCGGGACTGGAATTGTAAAATATCGAGTAGAAAACAGATGCAGATAGATATGAACCGCTTGGTGTTGGATGACTTTTGTCATGTGTATATAATATTAAGTCTGGATTGGTTTCAATTGCATTTTTCCACGCAATTCCAACAGGGGCGACTTTTGCATTAATGCTTTTCCCTAGAGAGATGTAGGCATCGGCTAGATCATCAATCATTTCGGGGATATTCTGTCTTGCCCACGTCATGTAAAGGACGGTTTCTGCGCCTATTTTTTGAATACGCTGATTGAGTTCCATACCAAATTGGAACATCTTTTCTCTATTTTCTATTGGCCCGAGGCTAAAATCCTGAAGGACAACAATGTTCCAATCGCCTTTTTCGATAGCGTCTAAAGTTTCTTGATTATGTGCGTGCCATTCAAGGCTGACTCCCCCTTGAGTTACCATATCTACCACAAGATTTCTTTGAGCTGATTCGGCGAGTTTAGATACTATCCACGGCATTTTATTGCAAAAAGTATAGCTATTGCCCATAAAAAGCACTTTGAGCGGATTCATTTAATTTCTCCATTCACGTTTATTTATTACAAACTTCAACCACATCTATATTTTACACCAATTTCTGAATTTGTCAACATCCTAATTTAACACATATATTTAATATTGATAGATAATAACAAAACAAGTATACTATAATATCAATAATAGGCAACAATGAGCAATAGAAAATATAGAAAATATAGAGTCTGATCAAATTAAAAATAGAATAGTGATAGGAGGCAATGAATTGGTTCGCTTTATTCAAACATCCGACTGGCAGATTGGAATGAAAGGCGGCGGGCTTGGAGAATCCGCCTCTATTGTGCGGGAGACCAGAATCGAGTCAATTAATAATGTGATGAAATCAGCGCAGGATCGAGAGGCTGACTTTGTGCTATTATGCGGAGACATTTTTGAGCATAATATGGTCAGTCAGGAAGACGTTAAAAGGGTTGTGTCCGTATTCAACCAGTATGCCAACATTCCGATTTATCTCCTGCCTGGTAATCACGACATAATAGGAGCAGATTGCGTATATAACAGACCGATATTCGATAAGTTAAAGCATCTTACAATCCTTCAAACATCCGATACTATTCAAGTTCCCGGTGCATATCTGCATCCCTGTCCTGTTATTTCTAAGTTCATTACTAAAGACCTTACAGCGAATATCCCATCTGTGCATGATGAGGACGGTATTCATATAGGTGTTGCGCATGGAAGCTTGATTGGAAAATTCTCTGCTGGTGATTGGGAAGATATAACTTTGCCAATTGACCCATCCTGCATTGAGAGAACCGGTATAGATTATCTTGCATTAGGTCATTGGCACGGTTATAGGATTTTTGAGGACAGCAAAGGGATAGCTCGAATAACTTATGCTGGAACTCATGAACAAACAAGATACAGCGAAGACGGCGCTGGATATTGCCTGATGGTTCAGATAGACAATAAAGGCGATAAACCTATAATTGAGCCAATCAAAACCGGGCATTTGAAATGGTTATCCCATGAGTTTGAGATGAAAGATGCCTCATCTCTTACCGAATTAAAAAATTATCTTGATTCCATCGAGAATATTGATATGTTCAGGCTGGAACTACATGGAGAATTACCACTGGAACACAAAGAGGAACTGGATAACATGCTTGAATTTCAGACAACGAGGCATAAAAATTTCAGGGCAAAGCTGGATTTGCTCAATATTACAGCGTCAAGTCAGTTAGAAGTGCAAGTTGATCTAGGTGATCCGACCCTAAACCAAACTAACGAGCTTTTGAATCAAATGCTTGCAAGTGAAGCTGATCCGAAAAAGAGCAGAATTATCGTAGATGCTCTCACTAATTTGCATAGGTTGGGAAGGGAGGTTGTGGCATGAAACTCCACTGGGTTGAGTTAGAGAACTGGAGACAGCACACTAAGACGAAGATAGACTTTGATGAATGTACAACAGTCATATATGGACCGAATGAAGCAGGGAAATCAACCATATTCGAGGCTCTAAGCAGAGGTTTCTTCGACAGATCTAAAGCACAAAACGAAGCCATCAAGCGAATTAAGCCACTTACAGCATCTGGAAACGTAACATCAACAGTACGGATCGAGTTTACCCTTAACCAGATAAGATATAAAGTAGAAAAAAACTTCAACATAAAGAGCGGAACGTCACTATACAAGATCACAGAAGGGCGTAGTGTTCTTATGGATCAGGATACAGCAGATGAAGAACTAATAAAATTGCTGGAGGCTGAATTGCCAGCACCAAGAGGCAGTAAACCCTCACAATGGGGAGCTTTTCACTGGCTTTGGGCTAATCAGGATAACCGTGAATTACCAGATAAAGAAGATGGCGACCCAACTGCGGTTCTCCATTTGGAGACATCGGGGGGGGTACTTGTCACCCCAAAATTCAAGGCAGTTCAGGAACGGGTACAATCCGCTTATGCCAAATATTTCACAAATACCGGGAAAGTCACTAAGGACTCCCCTATACCCAAGCTAAAGGAAGATATTCAAAAATTTGAGCAAAGAGTTGTCGAATTAAAAGACAAGATAAAGAAAGTAGATGGCGAGAAACAAAGTCTAGCGTCCTTAGAAGAAAAGCTTCCTGAACTTCTGAAAAATTTAGCGGATACCAAATGGGAATTAGAAAAAGTCAGAGGTGAAATAATTGACCTATCCTATATTGAATCGGATCTAAAAACTTCTGAGTCCAGCGTTAATGAGGCAGATCGGGATGTGAAGGATACCCAAAAGGCATTAAAAGAGCTTCGTGATGCCGTTATTAAAATAGATAGTCTTAGAAATGATGAGAAAAAAACTCGTGAAAGTTTTTCAAGACTCGATGCACTACGTGAGCATTTAGAGAAGCAGTTTCAGGATAAGGATAACGAAGTAGAGAAATGGGCTGATGAAATAAGGAAATGTGAGGAACTCACCAGAGATGCGAGAATCCTGAAAGACCTTGCCGATACTATGAAAGGCATAAAAGAGTCAAGTGAAAAAATAGATCGGATACTTGATATTAATACAGAAATCGAGAGCCTGAAAGAAAAGGAAGTTCCACTCGTTCCAACTGATAAAGAAATAGACAGCCTTGTCCAGAAACATACGCAGATGAACGTGCTAAAAGAAAGCCTGAAAGCAAGTGGTATATCAGTAAGCATCGCTTATGGCGAAAAGGGTTCTCTTGGTGTTGAGGTAGATGGAGAAAAACTCAGTAATGGAGAGATAACAGCGACCGGAACCGAGAGTGTAAAGGTGAAATCAACCGACTTTGGGGAAGTTACTGTTAAAGCCAAGCTAGATCAAGCACGGGATGCGAAATCCGATATTATAAGCCTTGAACAGAGCATTCAGGGCGGATTAAGCAAATATGGCTTAGATTCCATAGACGATCTAAAGGAATTAAACTCAACTCAAAAGAAGATTTCGGATAGCATAAAGGTACTGGTTGCAGAGAAAAAGGGAATTGACAAAAGAACCCTCGATGAGATGGTTTCAGAAAAGAAAAGCCTTAGCGAAAAATACGAGGAATATAAGAAACTCGAACGAAAATCCTTTGTAACAGAACAGAATGCCATTGCAGGCAACCTGACAGAACTGGTTAAAAAGAGAGAGGCAGAAGAGGATAAAACAAGAAAAGACCTTGATAATGCAAGAAAAGAAAGAGAAGAAATCAATAAAGAACTATCAAAGAAAAGAGAAGATTTAGCTAAAATTGGAGCAGAGCAAAGGCATTGCCAAGATGAATTAGAAAAAGCAATAGCTCAAGAGCGTGAGTTTATTCGCAGATACGGATCAGAGGAAAATCAGGAGAAAAAGCTAACCGATGCTCAAGGCGAACTCAAAAAGCAAAAAAAAGAATACGAGAGAATAAAACAGCATTATGAAGAACTTGAGAAAGGACCTGTAAATAAGGTAAAACGTCTTGAAACACAGATAGATAATCAAGAACAGATAATCAGACAGCAAAGAACCTCTATAGTTAAGATTGAAACTGCAATAAGCATAGAAAGTCTTGAAGGTGCGTACTCAGAACTATCAGAGAGTGAATCCCAGATAGAGATTTTAAAAGAAAGGCTGGATAGAAAGCAGATACGCTCAGAATCTCTCAAGCTATTAAAGGAATCACTGGAGAATCAGTATCGTAAGGCTTTATCGGTGGTAGTGGGACCAATTCAGGACGAAGTAAAGCGTTCTTTGAGTTATGTTACAGGTTTTCTGCATGATGATGTTGAGCTAAACGAGTATTTATATCCAACTCGTCTTGGAGAACGAGGGATCGAGGATATATCGCTAGAGTTTAGCGAAGGGTCATCAGGGCTGAAAGAGATATTAGCAATCTGTGTCAGGCTTGCAGTGGCGAAGCATTTAAGTGAGAGGGATTGCCAGTGTCTTATTCTTGATGATCCGTTTGTGCATGTAAGTTCGGAGCGATCGAACAGGATGATCGAATTGATAAACGAGGCAATAAAAGATTGTGGGCTTCAAGTGATAATACTTACGCATCGTCCAATGGAATTTGCTGGACTTGAAGGCACAACAGTTGATGTCCAAAGCGTAAAAATGGGGTAATACCATTTTCCAATTGAAATATGACATTTGATTGTGGATGCAATCCCTTGCGGTTGCCCCTTTTAATGTTAGAGAAAAAGTAGGTTGGGTTGAGGAACGAAACCCAACTTTCAAGTATTAAATAAAATTATTAAATTCGCAATCATTAGAATGTTTTAACGATGGAAACTGCAATAGATAATATTTTAGCTCAATTAAATAATAGATTTGAATTGCTCTACGGGGAGCGGTTGTTAAAAATTTTGCTCTATGGTTCTCAAGCAAGAGGAGATGCAGACCCAGAGTCTGAATTGATGTATTGGTAGTGCTGAAAGATACCGTTATGAAGGTTAAATAATTAATTGGGTAATCCAGTAATAGAGCTTTTAAATCCCCCTAACCCCCTTTTTCAAAGGGGGAATGGCTCTAACTCCCCCTTTAGCAAACTAATCTTTACCCACAATCATAAATATTGTGGAAACCAAGTCTTTTCCCTCTTTAGCTAAAGAGGGATTAAGGGAGATTTGATTAAGGTTTCGGATCAAGAGACATTCATAAATATTAGTGGCGTTGTTGATGAGATACCAAAATACCTTTGGTAAGTTCATTCAGATATATAGTTTATTTAATCAAATTCTCCCTTCCCCCTTTTAGCTAAAAGGAGGTTATAAATCCTCTATCCATAAGGGTTTACAGACTTGTGGGTAAAGATTAGCTTTAGCAAAGGGGGTTAGGGGGATTTGAGGCGATTTATTTATTACCCGATTATTTTCTTAGCCTTCATAAGCTAGGGGTATTCAGATTGAAATGGAGGATAATGATGTCTAAAGATATTAAAAGATTAATAACCGCTTATGTCTATGATGTTGACCAGCGTATTGAAACAAATAAACAGGGCAAAAACTATTGGTACGAGTATATCAAGGAGATGAATGAACAACTTGGTCTTAGAGCAAATGAGATTTCAAGCAAATCATTGGAAGATAAAACTTTATTAAACGATATAGGGATACTGTTTATAGGTGAAATTCCTGCAACAAGACTTACAAACGCTGTCAAATTCAACCTTTGTGAATGGGTTAAAAATGGTGGTGTTTTGATAGGCTTTGGTACTATTGGATTAGATGACCTATTCGGAAATGCTTATAATTACACTAAATTACAGCATGAAAGTGATTTTACAATTTCGGGTTATTTCTCTCTTAATTCTGATCCGATTACAACGGACATTCATTCTTATCTTCATCCTGATCAAAAATTAATTATCTTTTCAGATATGCGCTGTATGATCCCTAAAAATTCAAGGGAGATTGCGCATCTTTATGATATACAGAAAGATGATACTGGTTATTCGGCTATTACTGGCAGAGACTATGGCGAGGGTCATGCCTATTACTTTGCATTTAACGTGCCTCAAACCATCTGGGTGATACATCAGGGTATCCCTATAACTTTTGACCGAGATGGCGACGGTTATTATCGAACAGGTGATCTCATCGCTATTAGCGATAATGAGCGTGAAGTGCTTTACGCAGACGAGATAATGTTCTTGATCCAGAACATGATTGCGCACAAACCACAACCGTTAATTTATCAGATTCCACCGAAAGATGATCGGGTTCCTGATGCAATGTTTTTCTGGGGAGGCGATGACGAAGCGGCAAAAGGCACTCAGCTATGGGCATCCAACTGGGTGAAAGAAAAAGGTCTGCCATATCATATCAATATCATGCGTAACGCTCATGGCGAATTCACCGTAACAAAAGAGGAGTTTGAAGCTATACGAGCCAACGGACATGAGTGTTCGCTTCATTATAACTTTATTGATAACTCTGATCCTCTTGCATTTACACAGCAGGATATTAATGAGCAGATGGAAGCATATTATAAGGCTTATGGCGTTTATCCAGTATGTACTGTTAATCACTGGTGCCGATGGACTGGCTGGGCAGATACCGCAAAATGGATGAAATCCGCAGGTGGAAAGGCGGATAATAGCTACATACATCATAAATTACCACCTTTGAATCCATCAAATAGACTAGGTTTCGTATTTGGAACGTGTTTCCCGTTCTATTTTTATGATGATTACAAAAACGATAACGCAAAGATAGACTTTCTCGAAGAGCCAATTACTGCCTACGAAGTTGGCTACAGCGCTAGTGATGTAACTGATTTTGATGTTATATATAGGTCAATTGATATGGCTGTAAAATACCATCTTGTGATGGATATGTTCTATCATCCGATCAATGTCTATTCCAGTCCTGCCTGCCGATCTGCAATAGAGGAGGACTTGCGTTATATAGAGAGTAAAGGTATAATCGCAGTTCATAGGGGGAATGATGGTTTATGGGAATGGTGGGATAGTCGTAATCAATCTAACGTTTCTGACGTTATGATAAATGAAGATGGAACCATCAGTTTCAAGGCTTATTGTGCTTATGAAGATGGCATGATAGTCAAAGTGCCGTTAAGATCAGACAAATCAGACTTTTTGCCAACGTGTGACGGACAAAAAGCCAACTACAAGATTCGCAGAGATTTTGGTCACGATTGGTTATTCATAATCGTACCAAAAGGATCGCATACGTTTAAAGTATAAGGATTTTTCACTTAACAAAGTAAGATATAAAAAAACACGGAGACACGGAGACACTGAGGCACGGAGAGAACTTAGAAAGGATGAAGGATGAATACGATTAGAAGATTCTAAGATTAAAGATTTGAAGATTACTTTACCTAGTTTCAATCTTCCAATCTTCCAATTTTTAAATCTTCCAATCCTTCCGCCTTCATCCTTTTTCTCCGTGCCTCTGTGTCTCCGTGGTTAATTTCTTTTTATTTCTATAAGTGAAAAAATCGTATAAAGTATATGGTTATACGAAAAACTTTTTGATTTACATTTATGGGAACAACAAGAGGTGATGACCCGTCATGGTAATTCGAGTATGTGTATCTATAATCACATTAATCTTGCTAATATTCAATACTGGCTGTTCAACGGTTCAAACATTAAACGCATGGAGACTGGAAAAATACAGTGATCCTGCCGAAACGGTATTACGTTATCATCAGATCGCCGAGCATGATCCGAAATCTGCGGATGCACCTAAATCACTGCTAAAAGCAGGGAACTTGTATTATGAAAAGCTAAATCGTAAATCCAGAGCGATAGAGGTATATAACTCAATAGTAAAAGATTATCCGGGAACAAAGGAAGCATTCATCGCCTCAGAAAAGTTGGGAATGCACTATTTTAATAATCGTGAATATAATAAGTCTCAGGAGATAATGTTCAAGTTATTCAACGATCATTCCTATGGAGAAATCGGAACTGAGGCACAATGGATATTATCTCAATCTTATGAAAAAATATCGGATTACAGGCATACCGCATCAAGTTACTATGCCTTTGCTATTTTGCATCCTGACGATATACGTGCTGTTGACGCTCTTCTTCAGTCAGGAGATATTTATAAAAATAAGCTGAAAAGAGAGAACAAAGCAGGCGATGTTTATAGCTTGCTCATAAGAGTCTATGGTCGTGATTATAGCAAATCCAGTAAAATCTGGAGTGCTACGAAGACACTTCAGGATATGAGAATGGAAGTACCGGAGCCTTATGAAACACAACAGCAACAACAGCTTTCAGAACTCCGTAAACCTGTTCGCAAAGAACGTACTGACAAATTTTCAGATATATCAAAAAAGCACGAATCGGAGCTTACTGATCATTCCATTTTTGAAGGTATTGACGTTGAGACTATCTTAAGAAACACAATGGATGTTGGGCTGGAGGCAGACCAAGCAGGAGATGGTACCATTACAGATAATACTATAATGACTTTGGCTAATGTGTATTATATGTCATTGGACTATCTGAAAGCAGGCGCTTTCTATCATAAGCTAGAATTAAAGGATAGCACTGATCCAACGGTTTACTGGAATCTCGGTAATTGTTATGCGAAGTTGGGTTTAGTTTATAAGGCAAAGGAGTATCATGAAAAGGCTTTAGAAATGTCACCGGGCTTGTTTGAAAAAGCCTTATTGAATGCTGAACATGAATATTTCATACAGGATTATCTTGAATCGCTGGATATTCTCGAACAGGTTGAGATTATTGCACCAAGCCACAGTCGAGGTAGAACCTACTACGACATGGGTTTGTCTTACCGTAAGATAAACGATCTCGATAATGCGCTAATTAGCTTTGAAAAATCTTATGCTTTTGACCCAACACCTGAAAACAAGGATTCTGCACAGCACATTGCCGAGATTCTGTATTATAATAACCTTCGTAACGCTGTCAACGTTGATAGAGCAGGAATATATCAGGACATTGTTGAAGATAAGATACGTAGCTTTAAGGCTCAATCAGAGATTGCTGAACAGTGTTTTAAGTATGGAAGTTATAAATGGGCTAGGAGTAAGTATAAATTCGCCGCTGACTTAGCGCCAGATAAAGATATGGAATTATCCATGCTGGTTAAATCTGCCATAGCGACAGCAAAATATGGTGATATTTCATTAGCAAAACTGGAATTATCTCAGCTTAAAGAAAAATATGGTGATAATCCAATTATCTCTCAAGCACTTGCAGATATTGAGGTAAAGGTAAACAATGATAGTAAAGAGATTACGGTGATCAAAAATAAAGATTTACCTCCTCCCGTTACAAAAGAACAGATACAGAAACGGACTTTCATATTTAACTTATTGACAACTATACTAACTCTTCTGATTTCAATACCATAATCACTAAAAATACTGTTTAATCACGAATTACACTAATGAAAATAAACACAAAGACACCAAGTTCACAAAGAACACGAAGGAATAAAAATATAAAAAAATCTTTGTGATCTTAGTGACCTTTGTGTCTTTGTGTTTAAATTTTTTACAAGGAGATTTATTAATGAAAAAGGTTAGATATGAGGAAATGATGCCACACGAAGTCGTCAAAGCACGAACAGAGAAACCAGTCGCTTATCTTCCAATCGGCGGGATAGAATGGCATGGCGAGCATAATCCACTTGGACTGGATACTGTCAAAGGTCATGAGCTTTGCATAAAAGCGGCACAAAAAGGCGGTGGACTTTCGATGCCTCCACTTTTCTGGGGTGAAAGCAGGGAAAGCGAACTGCTGGAATTTGATTATAATGTAGATGGCAAAGTAACAGAGAAAATGAAACTACCCGTTTTTACCCGAGGATATATGGGCGGCATCACTCCAGAGCAGGAACATGCCTTTTACGAACAGCTTTTAACGCATATCTATTATCAGTTGAAAAGTCTTGGGTTTAGAGTTATCTTTGTGTTATGCGGACACTATCCCCTCAAAGGCTATGCGGTAAAGACAGCGCAGGAGTTTATGCAGAAGAATCCTGAAATTAAAATCTATGCAGGTATCGAAGCTGACCCTGTAAGAGACATCTATCCCAACGGTGGCGATCATGCAGGAAAATGGGAGACTTCTATCATGTCAACACTTCGTCCTGAGTTAGTTGATGTCAGCGTTTTAGGTGATGACAAATCCGTCAAGCCAATCGGTGTTTATGGTGAAGACCCAAGATGTGATGATTTCAAAGAATTCGGTCAAAAAGTGACTCAAGACATTATAGACAGGATGGTATCTATAACTGACGAGATGCTCAAGGAACTTGGGTTATTTTAGAAAATTAAAGGAAGCAAAACTATTCACAATGCCTTAATACTAATCAATCAGTGATCAGTAATCAGTAAAGATTTAGTCATATTAAAACTGATCACTGATTACTGAGTGTGTCCCATATATGAAACATAAAAAATTACCGCAGAGACGCAAAGAACGCAGAGGAAACGATGAGAAAATCAATTCTCAGCTCCGCCGAGTCGGGAAATCAATAAAACCTCTGCGAATTCTCTGTGATCTCTGTGCCTCTGCGGTGAATAATTTTGTCATGATGTTTCATAAGTGGGACACACTCTGATTACTGAACGGAGATATAGATTGAAAAATAGGTTTCGTGTTTTTAGCTTTCTTTGTTTTCTAATAATCCCAATAAACTTTGGCTTTGCAAGCATAAATGAGCCGCTTATAAATAATGAATGGGTATATTCTACATTATGGAAGCTAGAAGCTAACGGAATCATAAACTCAATGCACATCAGCACCAGACCCTATGGGCGAGAAGAAATCGCAAATATCATATCAGATATAAAAGCAGATATAGAAAAAGGTACTATAAAACCAAAACCTTATGAATTAAAATTGATAAAAAAGCTGGAAGATGAGTTTTTAAGTAAACCTGATAAATTACAGATGCGACTCAAAACTACCGCTGAATTGGGGGCGATAAAATCACTATCTTTCTGGGGATCAGCACGCTATCAACCAACGGATTATCTCACCTTATACGAAGAAGTAGATGTCCGCAGAGGACGTGATATTAAAGGAACAGAAGGCACTACCGCTTCTCAACACCTGAATAAATGGAAATTTGATTATACTGCGGATTTTCAAAAGGCTTATCTGCGCTTTCATCATAAAAATTTGAGTGGTTTACTTGGTCGGCAAACTCTCTTCTGGGGACCCTGTTATGATGGAAGCTTAATTATATCCGATAACTCTCCATCCTTCGACATGATAATGGTACAAGGTGATTTTTGGCACCTTAAATTTACATCATTCTCTGCAATGCTAGATAAAATGTGGGGAGAGCATAGTGAATACAGATTTCTTGCAAACAGGTATCTTGCAGGACATCGGATTGATTGGTTAGTCAACAATAAAATCGAGTTAGGACTTTCCGAAGTTGTATTATATGCTGGAGAGGCACAATACATGGAATTGCAATATATCAATCCCATATTACCGTATTATGCTAATCAATATAATTCTAATCTGGATAATAATTCACTTGTATGTATTGACATTGCATTTAAGCCTGTAAAAGGTTATAAAACTTATGTCCAGTTTATTGTTGATGATTTTGCTTATGCCGGTAATGATCCAAATGCGCTTGGTTACATAGTAGGATTATATATAAGCGATCCGTTCGGCATATCAAAAACAGACTTGCGAACAGAATATACTCGTATTGACTCATGGACATATACTCACCTTGAGCCTGAAAATCAATATACGCACTACGGTTGGGTGATTGGGGATCATCTTGGTCCTGATGCTGATCAAATGCTTATTGAGCTTTGCCGTATGCTGAACGCTGATGGACGAATAAAGCTGATTTATGCCTTCAAACGTGAGGGTAGCAGAACAATAGCTGATCGCTATCGTGGTGAGGATTACAAAAAGATAAAGTTCCCATCGGGAAAAGTTGAGCGACAACACCGATTGGGATTCAGTTTTCTCTGGGAAACTCTGGATGGTTTACAAATTGATTTATCATTACAACATTCTCTTAATAGTGATAAATCATCGGAAAATGAATTAAGTTTTAAGTTAGGGTATTTGTTTGGAAAGTAAAGAATTTAAACACGGAGACACTGAGGCACGGAGAGAACTGGAAAATATGAAGGATGAAATTGATCAAACTCAGTTTGCATTTGAACAAATATCAATTTGTAATTGATCATATAACTGATCAAATACTGTTATATTTATTTCTGCTTTTTCATCCATCATCCTTCCGCCTTCATCCTTTTTCTGTGTGTCTCAGTGTTAATCATTGGCTAAATTCCAAATTCAATCATGATAGGAAGGATGGTAATATGTCAAAATTAGCTATTGATGGCGGTGAACCTTATCGTAAAGAACCTTTTCCCGGACGGACTCCGTTTGGTGAAGAGGAGATCGAGTTAGTCACTGAAGCGATTCGATCACAGAATCTCTTTGGTCTTAATGGTGCAAAGGTAACAGCGTTTGAAAAAGCCTTTGCTGAATTCTACGGCACAAAATACTCAGTCGCATCTACGTCTGGAACTGCGGCGATCCACATTGCCATTGGTACAATAAATCCCAATCCCGGTGATGAGATCATAACCGCATCGATCACAGATGGCGGTACAATTGTTCCGATAGTCTATCAGAACTGTATCCCTATATTTGCTGATATTGACGACTCCTATAATATGGATCCAAGGGACGTTGAACGAAAAATAACAGAACGAACATCGGCTATAATGATTGTTCATCTTTTTGGAAATTCTTGCAATGTGGACGAAATGCTTGATATTGCAAGAAGACACAATATACCACTTATCGAGGATTGTAGCCAATCCCATGCAACAAAATATAAGGGACGTTATCTTGGAACGTGGGGTGATATTGCCGCTTTCAGCCTTCAGCAGTCTAAATACATGACTACAGGCGATGGCGGAGTAACTATCACAAATAGGGATGACTGGTCAAGAAGGATGTCCCTTTTCAGAGATAAGGGATGGAATTATAAACCGGGTTGGGGCGCTAGAAGCTATGAATTCCTTGCGCCTTGCTACCGTATGACAGAGCTTCAGGGCGCAGTCGGTCTTGCGCAGATTAAGAAGGTGCGTAACGTTGTAGAAAAACGCATGGCTTTAGGTAATCGCTTGAGAGAACAAATAAGCGATATTGATGGATTAGTTCCTCCACCCATAACAGAAGACTCTGAGCATGGATATTGGGCTTTTCCAATGCGCATAGATGCATGGTCAAGCAAAACATTTGCGGAGGCGTTGTCAAGAGAAGGCGTTGGTGCATCTGCTGGATATATTTCCGAACCGATCTTCCTCTGCATGGAAGCCCTTGCAGGCAAAAAGACCTTTGGTGACTCCACACATCCATTTGATGGGTGTCATGGTGGTCGAAAGATAGACTACACGAAAGGAATGTGTCCTCGCACAGAAGATGCGCTGAATCACATTGTTATCATTGGTTTCAATGAGAATTTCGCCGAGAAAGATATAGATGATATGGCAGGGGCAATACGAAAAGTTGCACAATTACTTCCCAAATGATTAAAGATTAGGAAAGCAAGTCCAATATAGAAACAAAAAGGAAATAACCACGGAGAACACGGAGAGAAAATAAGAAAAAAATTCCTCTCCGTGTTCTCTGTGTTCTCCGTGGTGAAAAAAATCTAATGTTGAAAACAAGCTAAGACAAAAAAATATTCTTGGCTCCATGAAAAACCCTTTGACTTTATTTTTAGTTACATATATAATTGATAACAAAGAATTAAATGAACATAAATGGAAAGAATTATATGTTAAATTAGTTTAGCGTGAAATATTGATTCGCAGGTAAATGGATTAGAGACTTTTGCCAATCTCGAATATTTGACATCCATGGGGTTGGATTTTTGAATTTGTTTGAGCTTGTCAAGTAACGATCTATGTCCTTTTTGTGTTCATAGACAGGATTGGCATAAGTCAGTGTTTATTCATCATTAGACGATAGGAGAACAGAAAGGTTGAGTCTTACAAACACATATTCAATATTACTCGACGCATACAAAGAAACACAGTTTTCTATTTCACCGTGTAAAGATAATTTTGATGATTCCGAAATGATAGAAGAAGGAATATCGCATTATGAGATTCAGGATTTAGATTGCATTAGTATATATTTACGACAGATAGGTAAAATTCCAATTTTGCGTCATGATGAAGAGATTCGGCTTTTCCAAATAATAAGAATCGTATCAGAAGCATCATTAGAAACTGATGAAGAGCAAATTTATCAGGCACGGATGCGTGTTCTCGAAGGAAATCTTCGTCTGGTTGTGAAACTTGCTCTCAGGTATCGTAACCTCGGATTGTCATTCCTTGATCTTATACAAGAAGGGAACATTGGGCTAATCAAGGCAATTGATAAATTTAAGCCTGAAAAAGGTTATAGATTTACTACTTATGCAACATGGTGGGTACAGCAGAGCATGATGCGCGCTTTAACAAACTACGGCAGAACCATTCGTCTGCCTTCTCACATTGTTGAGCGATTACAAAAAATGAATCGAAGTATAGAAAAACTTCAGCAAAATCAAAAAAATCAACCAACGATTGAAGATATTGCTAGAGAAACATCAATGCCCGTAGATAAAGTACGTCATACTTTTGAATTATGCCAAAGTCTTACATATCTCGATTCACCCATCAATGATAGAGAAGAAAAAGACAGTATTATTGACCTTGTAGAGAATGAAAGTGTAGCATCACCAGAGGAAAATTTTCTTGAAGAATCTATGAAGGACGAAATAAACAAGGCTCTTAGTACGCTTCATCCTCGTGAGGCAGAGATTCTAAAACTTCGTTTTGGGTTATTTGATGGTAAAGTTCATACTTTGGAGCAATTGGGAAGCATATTCGGGATCACACGGGAACGTGTACGCCAAATCGAAAAAAAAGCTATATCGAAACTCCGTCATCCCAAAAGGGGAGCAAAGCTAAAAGAATTTATATAGTAAAAATTCATTACTCGTTGATGATTTCTCAATTTTAAGCATTGTAAAAATAAAATGAAAAATAAACACGGAGACACAGAGAGGAAAGTAATCAGTGATGAGTAATGAGTAATGAGTAATCAGTAATCAGTATGACAAAAACTGATCACTGATTACTGTTTACTGATCACTAATTCTTCTCCGTGCCTCTGTGGTTTTCCCAAATTTCACAATGCTCAATTTTAGAAAGGAGGTGGGGAACAGGAATTTGCGATTATTGTATCTGATTTATTTTGCTAAACATTAAGTCTAATAAAAAAAATTTAAGGAGTATCTGAAAATGAAAACTATATTCTCTATTAGTGTGGTTTTACTATGTCTGATGATATGTACCTATGCTTACTCTGCGCAGGTTATCTACGTTGGAGTATGGGCTTTTGACCCAGCGTTAAGTCAGTTTGGTGTTGATGTTAAAGGTAACAAATGGGTTGAAACAAAAGACCCGGGTTCTATCAATGGTGTTTCCTACGGCAACCCCGGAGACAATAATGCTGGAAATGATGGTGGAGAACCATATCTTGTCATTAAATTTCCAGATAAAGTCAAAGCCGGAGAATCCTCTGCTGATGGAAAGAAATGGTCTTTATGGGCTAGAGTATATGAACCACAGGCTCTTATAGACGCCACCAACTTTAACTCATTTTTCTTTAGAACAAGTGCGGATGCTACAAATTGGACACCAGCGGCACGCGCTGATGTGACTCTTAGAATAAATGATCCCAGTGCCGCCCTATTTCCTGATGATATTAATGGTGTAGATTTACTTTTCACCAATCAGGGAAAAACTATGCCGTGGTGGTGGCAGAAACATACAGCAAATGCCCAAAGCACCATTGACCCGGTTCTAGCTGTCGGTGATAACTACGTTGAGATAGGTACAAGAGAATCAGATGCTGTCAACTATTCAAGAATTAACGTGCTATGCTTCAGGAATGACGATAAACTCCCATCTGATGACGAAGCACCTCAATTTTTAACCCCTGTGCAACCCGGCGGAAAGCTAACCATGACATGGGGAAGTATAAAAGCTAACAGATAATCGTAAAAAAAATAGAAATAAAAAGAAAATAACCACGGAGAACACGGAGAAAAGGATGAAGGATGAAGGATGAGTGATGAAGGATGAAATTGATCAAATACTATAATACTCGTTTCTTCTTTTTCATCCATCATCCTTCCGCCCTCATCCTTTTTCTCCGTGTCTCCGTGTTTAGCTTCTTTTCTATAAGTGAAAAACTCGTATTCATAAGACTAAATCTTTACTGATTACTGAAATATTCAGACACATTAGATTTTTATGGTATTTCTATAAATCGAAAGGGGGCGATAGAATATAATCAATTGAAGTATTTTAAATTTTAGTTTGTTATGAGATTGTAATTTACATTTAAGAAAGGGGGATAACACAATGCGGAACAAACTGCTTATCCTTGCTATTTTTACTGTTATAGCAACTCTTGTATTAAACAGTATTGCGACTGCATTGATCTATGATTTCGTTGGTAAGGATTCCAAGAAATGGTTTGATGAGTTTACTGCAAGCAAGCAGACCACAATGGGTGGAGGAGATGCAGGCTGGAAATTAACCGCAGACGGTCTGACTTCAGATAATAATGTTGGTACAGGACATCAACGAATCGGAATGTCTGCGGATTGGACGGATTATACGGTCGAAACCAAATTTCAATATCTCACGTTCGGAGACTGGAATGAGTCTCATGTTTACGTCCGATGGCAAGATGAAGCTAATAACTACTTTTTTAGAACTATCAAACGCAACAATGGCGGAGACAAAAATTTCTGGAGTATCGAATGGCTTCGCAAAGTCGGTGCAGCAGATAGTGAAGGTGATATTACCGATGATAAGAATATTGTAGGCGGATTGAAAGATAAAACCATCTATGGATTCAAAGGGGATATTAAGGGTGATACGCTGACAGTGGAATTCTTTAACGGTAAAGATTGGCTTCCCGCAGGTGAAGTGAAATATTCCGGGACGTTCAAAAAAGGTGGTATCGGCGTTGGTAGATCGTCTTGCCAAGTAGCATGGCAATATCTGCGTGTGAATGGTGCTGGAATACCGGCAGATTCAATGCCTGTCGAGTCACTTGGCAAATTAGCTACTACATGGTCTAGCATCAAGGCTAATCGTTGGTAATGAAAGACTGGCTCTAAACAAGGAGGTGGTATAACAGAGCAATTCACAGGAATAAAGGTTTTATATTGGCTTTAACAACTTTTGTACGTTACATAAGGAGAGATACAATGAAAGGTAAATGGTTAATACTTGCAGTTGCTGTTGTTTTAGTTCCGTTTGTTCTAAATAACGTAGCGTCTGCGTTGACTTATGATTTCGTTGGCAAAGATGCACAGAAATGGTTTGATGAATTCGTCAATGGCAAAAGTAGCACAAAAGGTGGAGGGGAAGCCGGCTGGAAGCTGACTGCTGATGGTCTGACAACTGATGATAATGTTGGCACAGGACATCAACGAGTTGGAATATCGGCAACTTGGACGGATTATACAGTTGAAACCAAGTTTCAATTTGTTAAGCTCGGAGACTGGAATGAGTCTCATGTTTACGTCAGATGGCAAGATGAAGCTAATAACTATTTTGTTAGAACAATCAAACGCAATAATGCCGGCGACAAAAAGTTCTGGAGTATTGAATGGCTTCAGAAAATCAAAGCAGCGGACAGCGAAGGTGACGTTACTGATGATGTAAAAATTCTAAGTGATTTGAAAGATAAAACCATCTATGGATTCAGAGGGAAACTCACTGATCAAACACTATCAGTGAGTTTCTTTAATGGAAAAGATTGGCTCACTGCTGGTGATGTAAAATATGCTGGAACGTATAAAACGGGCGGTGTTGGTGTTGGCAGATCATCAGATCAAGTCGCCTGGCAATACATTAGCATAAATGGAGCTGGAATACCAGGAGATGCATCACCTGTAGAGGCACTTGGTAAGTCTGCTACTGCTTGGGGTTCTATAAAATCGGTGCGGTAAATATATAGTATCCATTCTAACCTTCTTCATAATTTGCATAGATTGTAGATTCTCTCATGAGAGAATCTACAATATTATCCACGTAAATTACCAAAGAGCCAGTATTATTCTGGGAGATTGAATGCAAAACCAAGGAGTTACTTGGCGCTCTTTATTAATTGGAGCTTTGTTAATACCACCAAACGCATACTGGATAATCCAGCTTGAATTAGTTTGGGGTGGCACTTATCCTTCAGTAATCACCCTCCTCTTTAACGTAATTTTCAGCCTTTTTGTTGTCATATCACTTAATCTACTCGTTCAGAAATTCCATCCAAAGTCTGCTTTGAGTTATGGCGAAATATTGACTATATACATTATAATGGCTGTTGGCATATCGCTTTGTGGATGCGATGTTGTGCAAACGCTGGTACATATAATCGTCACTCCGTCGTGGTATGCTACGTCAGAAAACGAATGGGTAGAATTGTTTCATTCTTACCTGCCTAAATATTTCGTTATTACGGATAAGGCTGTTTTTAAGGATTTTTACGAAGGCGGATCATCATTCTGGAGAATTGATTACGTCAAAGCATGGATAACACCCATAGCTGTATGGATCGGGTTCATTCTGGTTCTACTTTTTACGATGGTATGTATAAACACGATTTTACGGAAGCAATGGGTCGAACGAGAGCGCCTGACATATCCGATTGTTCGACTGCCTCAAGAGATGGCTAGAAGCACCTTAACAGAGGGATTATTACGAAACAAAATGATGTGGATAGGCTTCAGTATTGCGGGAGGGATTAACCTTATCAATGGCTTGAATTACCTGTATCCAGTGATACCATATATCCCTGTAAAGCACCAATGGGTGTTTAATTTTACAGATAAGCCATGGAATGCTGTGGGTTGGATGCCAATATCCTTTTATCCTTTTGTTCTTGGAATAGGCTTTTTAATGCCTCTTGACCTTGCATTTTCCTGTTGGTTTTTTTATCTAGTCTGGAAGGCAGAGCTTGTCATCGGCAGTGCGGTAGGCGTCAATATACAGGGCTATCCATTTGCTTCTGAACAGGCTACAGGTGTATGGATCGGTATATTTGCATTCACTATCTGGGTAAGCAGACATCACTTGAAGCACGTTTTTGTCGTAGCGTTAAAAGGTAACTCAAAGAACGAAGAAGAGAAAGAACCGATTCCGTATCGAATAGCTCTATTGGGGATATTATTTGGGTTAGGTCTGCTCGTGGTGATTTGCGGACAGATGGGTATGTCAGTATGGATGGCGATAACGTATTTCTTGATCTATTTTGCTTTGGGGGCAACTATTACTCGTATACGTGCGGAACTAGGACCACCTGTACATGACCTTTATGGCGTCGGTCCTGACTACGTTATTGTTCGTATATTGGGTACTAGAGGTATAGGGGATCGAAACCTGACAGCGATGACTCTTCTTTACTGGCTGAATCGTGAGTCTTACCGTAGTTTCCCTATGGCACATCAGATGGAAGGTCTGAAGCTGGCAGAAGGCGGTGGAATAAATCCCAAACGGCTTGTCTTTGCTTTTATGCTGGCTGGACTTGTCGGGACTATTTCTTGCTTTTGGGCTGTATTACAATCTGGATATAGTCAAGGCGCTGACATACGATTTGGCGGACCTGCACGCTGGTTTGCTCTCGAAGGCTTTAATAAGCTTGGAGGGTGGCTTTCGTATCCACAAAATACTGATTTTCGTGGTCTGGGATTTACTGCGTTTGGATTCATATTCAGCCTTGTGTTGTTAATACTTCGGATGAATTTCATCTGGTTTCCACTGCATCCAATCGGTTATGCTATCTCATACTGGTGGGCGATTAACCTGCTGTGGTTCCCAATACTCTTGAGCTTCATTGCTAAAACTGTAATCCTAAAATATGGTGGACTTAGCATGTATCGCCGAACAATACCGTTATTTCTTGGATTTATACTTGGTGAGTACGTTATAGGTGGAATATGGAATATTCTTGGGATCGCTCTTGGAAGGCAGATGTATGCGTTCTGGATATAGGCATTTGATCAAGAAAAAACACGGAGACACTGAGGCGCGGAGAGAACATAGAAGGATGAAGGATGAAACGGTAATACTTGTTTCTTCTTTTTCATCTATCATCTTTCCGCCTTCATCTTTTTTCTCCGTGCCTCAGTGTTTAACTTCTTTTTATTTCTATAACTGAAAAACTCGTACTAATAAAACGAATTACACGAATGTTTTTATTTATATTTGTGTAATTCGTTCCTATTCGTGTCATTCGTGATAAAAAATGTCATCTTAATTATAAACCATTCCTACTAATTGTAAAAAAAAACACTTGCCTTGATCTGTTTTTTTTGCTATACTCTAACACCAATATTATTCGACCAGAATAAGTGATACATAACCAATCTGTTATCGCTAGAAAACTCCATCCTGAAAAAAGCTACAACCTGATCATATTCAGAGGGACAACATTTACAGGCGATCACTGATATTTGTGAGCGTTACGATATTTTTATATATACGCTCATAGGGGGTAACTCTAAGAAATGAGTGAATACAACTACATTTTAGATAAAATTAATGAGATTATAGCCAAATCGAAACATTCAGGTACGAATGTCACGGAATACATGGGTCCTGCGTTAAGGTTGATCTCCGAACTTAACGGACAAAGAACACGATACAGCGGTTTCAACTGGGATACGAAAGTCAGAAACCGTTCAGAGAAATATACTGCGCTAGTTGGTAGCGAAGAAGTTATGAAAGGCAACCGCATGTCCGAACAACTCGAGGCTCTTCGTGATATAAACATTAATCTTGCAAGAGTATTCGGTGGAAACCTTGCTGGCAAAGAATTTAAAGGTCACGTCAACAGGGTCCCAGTTGATTACGTTCACAGGGTCATGGGAAGCGGAAGAGATCCAAATTTTACCTTTAATTGTAACCTTCTAGTCACTACCAAGAACCCAATAAATCACCATATTGGTTATATGTGGGGCAAGATGTTAAGGGAAGTTGACCCGGCTAAAGATGCGCCGAATCTGTATATTTTGATTGTCCCTGATATAAATACCGGTTCTTTTGGCAGATATTATGCTTTCCCCGATCTCGGTGTGACTGTCGGCGTTGGCAGTGATTACATGGGCGAGTGCAAAAAGGGTTTCCTTCGCATGGCTATGTACTTTGCAAAGCAAAATGGCATACTTGGGATCCATGCCGCATCTAAGATCATCAAGGCTCAGGACGTTGAGGACGGACAGATAAAGACTTACGGCGTCGTAATATTCGGTCTATCGGGAACTGGTAAAACTACCAATATCGGTCACACGCATTATCTCGATAGAGATGGTGAGGCGTCATTAGTGGCGCAAGATGATTTTGTTGGTCTGAGGATGAGCGATGGAAGCGTACTCGGTACAGAACAGGCGTTCTTCTTAAAGACCGATCTTGATGATGACGACCTTTTACTCAAACCGGCGACTCGTTCCCCTGAGTTTGTATCTCAAAACCTCTACGTTGACTTTAAAGGAAATATAGACTATCTGGAAGAAGATATTTGCGCAAATGGGCGCGGTATCCTTCCATTGTCTGCACTCCCCAAAAATAGGCTATACGATAGTATTGACTTACCACCAATTGAAGAGCTTGATGGCTTGTATATGTTCTTCAACACGAGAAGTAATACCGTTGTCCCAATAATACAGGAAATTGATTCTCCCGAACAGATAACGGGATACTTTATGCTTGGTGAGTCTGTTGAGACAGCCGCAGGCGATCCAACCAAAGTAGGAACGTCAGTCCGAGTCGTCGGGACAAACCCATTCATCGTCGGTGATGAAGGAAAAGAAGGAAATATGTTCTACGAGTTCGTGAAGAAGTATCAGCACAAGATCAAGTGCTACATCATGAACACCGGCGGAGTTGGAGAAATCAGAGACAAAGACGGAAAAGTAACCAGACATCCTGTCAGACCATGGAAGAACGGCATCGGATACATGACCAGAGCAATATTAAGGAATACAGCCCGATGGATTGAATCACCAAGCTATGGTACAAAAATACTGGTCGGCGGAGTAACTGACGTTGACGGCAACAGCTACGACATGGATCAATTCGATCTAAACTCTCTATACGATAATGGTACGCTGGAGCAAATGATATACCAGCTTAACAAAGAGAGGATCGAGTATCTTGAAGGCTATACATCACTTGATCCGAAGATTCTTTCAGCGATGAGAGCAGCGCTCAAGGTATAGATTAATGATCTGAGTGTTATTACCCAACACTGTTGGGTAATAACCAACACGACATAAAAAACTCCCCTAAGGATTCATGATTAAATAACTTTCCCCTTTAGATAGTTAAAAAGTAGGTTGGATTGAGGAACGAAATCCAACTTTCAAGTATTAAGTACGAAAGTTATTAAATTCGCAATCCTAAATATAAATCATCAAGTTTCTTCCGACCTGAGTATGGCAAATTTTTAATTACGAATACGAGTTTTTCACTTAACAAAGTAAGTTGAATCCTGCACCTTTTCTTCTATCCTTGTAAATCCGTGTTATTTCCCTTTGACTCTTAGTTCACATCATGTTAGAATATATTACTTGAACACATTATAGATACGAGTTTTTCACTTAGGATCCGTGATTAAATAACTTCCCGATTTGGAACTACCGTATAGATAAAGAAAAAGTAGGTTGGATTGAGGAACGAAATCCAACTTTCAAGTATTAAACACGGAAGTTATTAAATTCGCAGTCCTAGCAAAGTAAGATATAAAAAACCACTGAGACACGGAGAGAAAATATTAGAAAAATTAGAAGATTACAGATTTACTAATCTTGGAATTTTAGACTCTTCTGATTATTTTTCATCTCTTATAAATTCTCTCTCTGTGTCTCTGTGCCTCTGTGGTTTTTTATATGTAACGGAAAAAGTCGTATTATATCTCACAACTGACGTTTTTAAGGAGGAGAGCGAAAAATGAACTTACGTGATACATTCACATCACCACCATCTCTTTACAGAGGCAAACCCTTCTGGGCATGGAATGGTCTACTCAAAGAGGACGAACTCCGCAGACAGCTTAGAGTTTTTAAGGCTATGGGGCTTGGTGGCGGATTTATGCACTCAAGAGTCGGACTTGCTACGCCATACCTATCAGAAGAATGGTTCGACCTTGTAAATGCCTGCATAGACGAAGCCAAGAATAATGATATGGAGGCATGGCTTTATGACGAAGACCGATGGCCTTCAGGCGCCGCAGGTGGTATTGTTACAAAAGACCCAAAATATCGTGAAAGAAGTATAAGGCTTACTATTGCTGATCCAAAAGAATTTACACCCAATGGTGATGAGTTCGGCATGTTTTTGGCAAAGGTAAACGGCAATGTTGCAACAGACGTCAGGAAAGGCAAACCATCTGAGGCAAAGGAAGGGGAAAAAGTCCTCGCTTTCAGGTGCGTACTTTCTGACCCATCTCCATGGTACAACGACCAGACCTACCTGGATACACTGTCAAAGGATGCGGTTGAAAAATTTATCGAAGTTACTCATGACGCTTACGCCAAAAATACCGGACAGTTTTTCGGAAATGTAGTTCCCGGCATGTTCACTGATGAACCGAATTATGGCAATTTTGGAATTGGCGCAAACGGTGGAAACGCTCAATGGACGGATACGCTTCCGGGGATATTCAAAAAACGCTTTGGCTACGACATTATGGATTATCTACCTGATATATTCCTCAAGATCGGCGATGCTGATTTCTCGAAAGTGCGCAGAGATTACCGTGACTGCTTGACCTATATGTTTTCATATCACTTCGGTAAGCAAATATTCGACTGGTGTGATAAGCATAATTTGGCGTTTACTGGTCATGTATTATCTGAAGAGAATCTGCAAAGCCAATCATCAGTAGTCGGAAGCGCAATGAGATTTTATGAATTCATGCAGGCACCGGGCATTGATATTCTTTGTGGACAGGTATTGACCCGTCCGGGAGGTCGTCAGCCCGAATATTCCACAGCAAAGCAGTGCAGCTCCATGCTGGATCAGTTCGATCGCAAGTGGATGCTGAGTGAGCTTTATGGCTGTACCGGCTGGCAGTTCACCTTTGCCGAACACAAGGCTGTTGGCGATTGGCAAGCGGCTTTAGGCGTTAATCTTAGATGTCAACATCTATCATGGTACACAATGCTAGGTGAGGCAAAACGTGATTATCCTGCTTGCATCTCGTTCCAGTCGCCATGGTGGAGAGATTATCCAATTGTTGAGGACTACTTCTCAAGGGTCAATCTCATAATGACTCAGGGTAAGGCTGTCCGAAGCGTCGCTGTGATACATCCAATTGAAAGCGCATGGGGCGTGTTCTACATTGGTGTCCGTGAGTCAATGGGTAAACTTAATGAGCAGTTCATGACCGTTCAGGATCTTTTGCTTGAAGAACATTTCGACTTTGACTACGTTGATGAAGATATTTTATCAAGACATGGCGCAGTTGAAGGCAATGAGCTACGTGTCGCAAAAGCCAAGTATCGTGCAGTGGTCGTCCCGCCGATGTATACTATACGTGAAAGCACTCGCAAAATGCTTGCTGACTTCCTCAAGGCTGGCGGTTCAGTGATATTTGTTGATCCGGTTCCTGAATTCGTTGAAGCAGTAGCAAGCGATTCTGCAAAGAAATTAGCGGGCAATGCCGTTCAGATTCCGATGGAGCGAGAGGCAATTGTCGAAGCACTCTCCAAAGTAAACGGTATCCAGCGTGTTTCCATCAAGACTGAGGATGGCAAAGAGTTCAATCCATCGCTTTACATGCTCAGATATGACGAAGCTAAAAAGAGCTATTACCTATTCGTGTGCCATACAAAGCAGGATAATCCGTCAGGAAAATTGACGATAACAATGCCCGGCAGTGGTCAAGTTCAGGAATGGGATGCGCAGACAGGCGAAGTTTTCCTCGCTGATGCAACGCAGATGGATGATGGCGTGCTGATTCATTCTGATTTACCCGGATGTGGAAGCAGAATTTTTATAACTTCATGGGATCTCGATCCAGAATTAAAGCCTCGCAAGAAGTACGACGAGATCAGAAAAGAGAAGGTCGGATCAGACAAGTGGAAGATTATGAGAGATGAGCCAAACGCATTCCCGTTGGACGTTGCAGAATTCTCTATTAATGGCGGTGAATGGAAAAGTCCATTGGAAATATTGAAGCTTGATCAGGCTGTCAGAGACGCCGCAGGTCTAAGGCATCGTGGCGGTGCAATGGTTCAGCCTTGGGCACAGATCGCTCCTCCAGAGGAAAAGCCATTGCCAATCGCTTTAAGGTATAGCTTTGATGTTGAGGTTCTACCTGATGGACCTTGTCACTTAGTCATTGAAGAACCAGAAAGATACAAAATATTCCTTAATGGTAATGAGCTAATGGCAGACGAGAACGAGGGCTGGTGGATTGATAACTCATTTATGCGGATAAGGGTATTGCCGTGGTTCCTCAGGAAAGGCGCCAATGAGCTAATCCTCAAGACGAACTACGTCTCAACGTCCAATCTTGAAGCGATGTATTTCACCGGCGAGTTTGGGTTCAAGTGGAACGGCACAAAAGCGACGATAACTGAATTACCAACCACATTATCTCTCGGTAACTGGGTTGATCAGGGATTCGCCTGCTATACGGGTTCTATGACCTACGTAACAGAGATAGAGCCGACATTGAAGAAAGGCGAGAAATTGTTTATCCAACTGCCAGCGTGGGATGCTGTTCTCGTGAAAGTGCGTCTAAATGGCAAGCCTGCAGGTGCTATCGCATGGCAACCTTACGAGATAGACGTTACCGATTTTATTCAGTCCGGCAAAAACTTGCTTGAGATTGAAGTAGTCAGCAGTAGACGCAATCTGCTTGGTCCGTTACATCACAAAGATGTATATCCACCCTGGACGGGACCTGGTGAGTTCGTCTCTGGCGGAGATCGCTGGACTGATGAATACATCAACGTTCCCTATGGTCTGATGGAACAGCCTGTCCTCTCTTGGAGACAATAATAACTTTGTAGGGGGCAGGTTTCAAACCTGCCCTTTATGAAGTGCGTAAGCGATAGCATGCACAGGTGCTGAAGTGATATTTTCATAAATAAAAGAGGTAGAAAAATGGGAATTCCAAAATTAGCAAATATATTGACAGACAATCCATTAGCTTCGGAAGAAGAAGTTTTTCGACAAAGACACAAACAATTATTAAGGAGTGTGTCCCACTTATGAAACATCATGACAAAATTATTCACCGCAGAGGCACAGAGATCACAGAGAATTCGCAGAGGTTTTATTGATTTCCCGACTCGGCGGAGCTGAGAATTGATTTTCTCATCGTTTCCTCTGCGTTCTTTGCGTCTCTGCGGTAATTTTTTATGTTTCATATATGGGACACACTCGATAAAAGTAGGGTCTAAACAGTTACGAAAACAGGATCATAGTTTTTAGTCAGGAGAAACTATTGAAATCACAGTATCAACTAGAATTAGTAAAATATTTTTATTTAATTTGGCGTTTTTTTCTCTCCTCCGGTGTCATAATAATGAAAAAGAGATTTTGGCATGGTTCATAATTAAGGTAACATTTTTGAACTAATTTAGAATTAGGAATTAAACCACAGATACATACCGATAAACACAGATTTTATCATTTTTCTTATTCAGTGTGAATCTGTGTTCATCTGTGGTTTAATAAAAATTTTTACCTAATCAGGTATAAAAACATGCGAACTGATGACGGATACATAATTCAAAAGTGCCTTGATGGCGATTCAACAGCATTTGGCTTGCTTGTGGATAAGTATAAGAAGAGTATCTATGCCTTAGCCTATTCCAGAATCCACAATCACCATGATGCCCAAGACGTCACTCAGGAAGTATTCGCTAAAGCATACAAGGATTTGCGCAAATTAAAGCGATGGGATAGCTTCATGGGATGGCTTTACAGGATCACTGTCAATCTTTGTAAGAATTGGCAGCGTTCAGTATCCAGACGACCAGATCGTGAGTTTACTGAAGATCAAGACCCTATCATATTGGATAATCCTTCTGTAGATACTTATAAGCAAGATAATGTCTATGAGTCAATTCAGGAGGCGCTAGATTCATTGCCTGAGATGTATCACGAAGTATTGGCACTGCACTATCTTGAAGACATGAGCATTAAAGACATGTCAAGGTTTCTTGGTATATCACCTAGAACTATTGATCGACGACTAAACGAAGCACGTATAAAATTAAAAGAGGAGATGATCGCCATGATGAGTATTGAATATAAACAACATGGGTTGCCTGCTAACTTCACGTTCCAAATTGTTGAGATAGTGAAACGCATAAGAATTAATCCAATATCAAAGATTGGAGGACTTCCTTGGGGATTATCATTGGCTACAGGAATGATAATCGCATTTCTAGGGTTCGGATCGCACTTAAACCTGTCAAATCCATTGGCTTATATTATGAATTCGGCAAATGCTGGCAAAACGAGTGTTATTGAAAATGGCGAGATACCTGTGAATGTGATGGACATATCAAATAAACCAATATTTGCTGGTAATCAAGGCGATGGTATAGATATTCAAAATGCTTTCTTCATGTCTCCAAAAGATGAAGGCGGAACGTGGACAAAGAAGGCAGATATAATCACCATGAGAGGCGGTTTGTCTAGTAGTGTATTGAATGGAAAAATCTATACGTTTGTCGGAATGAATGGTGAGAAATGCTTTCAGACAGTAGAGGAATATGATTCAGTAACAGATAAATGGATAAGCAAAACTAATATGTCAACAGCAAGATGGGGGTCTACCGCAAGTATAGTTAACGAAAAAATATATGTTATTGGAGGTTCTAATGATAACAATGATCTTTCAACATTAGAAGAATATGATCCAATTGCAGACAAGTGGATAAAGAAAACTGATATGCCAACTGCAAGAAATTCTTTGTCTAGCAGTGTCGTGAATGGAAAGATTTATGCAATCGGAGGATTTGCTGGAGATGCCAATCTTTCAGTAGTAGAAGAATATGATCCAGTTGCAGGCAAGTGGGCAAAGAAAGCTGATATGCCGACTATAAGAAATGGTCTTTCTACAAGTGTAGTAAACGGTAAAATATATGCGATTGGTGGTTGGGGAGGATGGAGTGAAATTCCAACAGTAGAAGAATATGATCCAATTACGGACAAGTGGGTAAAGAAAGCTGATATTCCGACTCCAAGAGGTTGGTTATCTACCAGTGTGTTGAATGGAAAAATTTATGCTATTGGTGGACTACAAAGAGGTGTTGGTTTGTCAAAAGTGGAAATATATGATTCTGTAAAAGATGAATGGACACAAGGAGTTGACATGTCAACAGGAAGAGGCTTTTTCTCTGCAAGTGAAATTAATGGTAGAATCTATGTCACAGGGGGATTCTCGAAAAGTCCAGATAATACTGTTTCAGCGGTAGAAGAATATACCCCCGAAGGCTGGCAATCTGTTGTTTCTCCGAAAAGTAAAATAACAACGAAATGGGGGCAGGTGCGGCAAAGCAAATGATCTTACCAATTACATCACCTTGATTCATAATGGGGATTTACCTCTTTAATCAAATCTGATGAATATTCGGGTTCGTTTTCTCCATAAGCGTCCTCTCGTCTCTGATCCGATAGAATCAACCAAGCATTATGTTCATCATCGAGTTACTGTTCAGGGAGGACAGTCACAATCAATTTAGTATCCAGTTCTAGGTCAAATGGCTCATCTAAACAAATCCATTTACCATCAAAATGAGCAGATAAAGATATAATAGGCATAATATATTCATCCTTTATTCGAGATATTCTGTTATTTCCCTAGTTTTTCCCGAAAGATTTTTGTTATGGCTGGAACGACTTCATTTAAGTCTCCAACTATACTATAAGTAGCGATGTTAAATATCGGTGCATTAGGGTCTTTGTTGATGGCAATTATGATCTCGGATGACTGCATCCCGACTATGTGCTGTATACATCCAGATATTCCACAGGCTATATATAATTTCGGCTGAACGGTCTTTCCAGTCTGACCTACCAGATGGTAAGATGGTATCCAATCTGCGTCAACAACTGCTCGTGACGCCCCAACTGCTCCGCCAAGCACATCAGCAAGCTCTTTTATAAGACTGAAATTCTCTGCTTTGCCAAGACCGAAACCACCTGCAACTATTATCTTTGATTCCTGAATGTTAACAGCGGATTCTGTTTCCTGAACAATGTCTATTATCTTCGTGAAAACATCCTCTGCTTGAAGAGAAACGTCATCTACGTGGATAATATTTCCTATGCGGGTAGTTTGCGGATCGAGTCGTTTCATTACATTTGGTCGCACTGTTGCCATTTGTGGATGATGGTTGGGAATTATTATCTTTGCCATGACGTTTCCGCCGAACGCAGGCTTTGTCTGCACAAGCAAACGGCTTTCAGGGTCTATCGCTAATTCTGTGCAATCCGCAGAAAGCCCGATCTGTAATCTTGTAGCAACTCTGGGAGCAAGGTCTCTGCCTATAAAAGTTGCGCCGAAAAGCACAATGTCAGGATGGTATTTTTGTATGACTGAGGCAAGGGCTTTTGTATATGCGTTTGTGTCGTATTGTTTGAGCAATGGGTGATCTACGACGTAGACCTGATCTGCGCCGAAATGAATAAGCTGTTGAGCCATACTATTAGTATCATTTCCAAGAAGTACCGCTGACAGAGGAACACCTAAAGTATCGGCAAGTTCTCTCCCTGCGCCTAGTAATTCCAATGCAACGTTCATCAATGTTCCGTCACGTTGTTCGGCATAAATCCATAATCCGCTGTAAGTTCTTTCTTCAGTCATTCAGTTTATCCTTTTATTACTATGCTCTTAAAAAGAAGTTAAACACGGAGACACAGAGGCACGGAGAAAAAAGATGAAAGCGGAAGGATGATGGATGAAAAAGAAGAAATGAGTATTACAGTATTTGATCAATTTCATCCTTCATCACTCCTCCTTCATACTTTCTATGTTCTCTCCATGCCTCTGTGCCTCCGTGTTTTTTCATGAATCTAGACCCTATCATAAATGCTATCGGTTTCGCAATATCCAGCAAAAAATTGATCTGCTGTTATTTTCGACCAGACGGATCGTTCTTCAGTATCACTTTCACCGACAAGTATAATAACTCGAATCGTCTGATCATTTGGTATTAGTTTCAAAATATTGTCTGGTAGATCGAGTTTACCATCGGATTTGGCTTTAGTTGGAAACTCATAAGCTTTCATCTCTGATACCTCATGAATATATCCGCTGTCTTTATTCATAAAATTTCGGCAGGAAACCCCTATCCCTTTAGGGTAGGGGTGGAATGCCTTCCCCTTTCTAATGTTAAAAATAAGAGGTAGTTTTTGTACAAGAAACTCGCAAGTTCTTGTCAGGAACTACC
>Ga0247841_10000792_pt1 | contig 78693 bp, 85 predicted proteins | sample LaCruzMarch2015__2_FD_192410 | JGI IMG/M metagenome (GOLD analysis project Ga0247841, IMG submission 192410) | Freshwater microbial communities from meromictic Lake La Cruz, Castile-La Mancha, Spain - LaCruzMarch2015_18m | ecosystem: Environmental > Aquatic > Freshwater > Lake | place: Spain... | reverse complement strand
TACTCCGTCTTGAGGTACTCCTGATCCGTAAGCCCGAAGGCATGACTAAGCAAACTTGTACTCATTGTAAATCAGATTTTTCTTTCAAATATATCTATAAGTACGCATTATTACCATGAACCATAAATTTAAAAATAAATAATCATGATTAACAATCGGTTGAATTTTTCATTCTTTTATATTTTTTTTTTAAGTACATGACAAAATTTTAATACAATTTTCAAGATCATTTATTGACAAGGGATTCAGTAGTGTATGAGCCAAAAAGATCAACCCAAACTTAAACAAGCTAAAAGCCTTTCGACCATGTTTTTTGATTTCGATAGGATGCCCATTATAGATTTTACTTTATTCGAATAACTGAAGGTGGAAATTCATTTGTTACAAAAGTACTAAAAGAGTAAAATTATTTTTACTCATTTTTGTATCTATTTAGTGGAGTAAGGACTAACAAAGTTTCATCTTTCCACGGTGCTAATTGCGGTTTATCAATTGTTCCCTGACATAGTCAGCGCGGTCTTTTTCATTATCGAAATTTGATTTCAGGAAATTTGGGAAGAAGATAAGCTTCAGGAGGACAAAAATTATGAATAGTTTAATGATCAGAATGGTCCAAAGTCTTCGTTTCAGTGCGGTATTGGTGAATGCATCGCAATAAAACCTCCACATTCTTTGAAATAAGTTCACCTGGAATTTTTACAGTTTCATTACCAATTTAAGGACATTACCAGCTTCCGCCGGCTCCGCCGCCTCCAAAACTTCCGCCGCCGAATCCGCCGAAACCGCCACCGCCGCCACCGAAGCCTCCGCTTCCGGAAGAGAAATCATTCCACGAACCGCCGTGACCCCTGCCCATGGAACCAAGCAACCAGAAGGCGGTCCAAAAAGGAATGCTTTTACCGACAGAATGTCCGCGTGCACGGCTTCCGCGGATAACGGAAAAGACGACGATCAGGATGATCAACGGGATGATAAATCCATAAGGATTTGATTTCTTTTTAAGCTTTTTGATATACTGATCGGCCGTATATTCCCCTTTTGCGAGCGAGATCATGGCCGAAGTAGCGGCGTCGATACCTTTATAATAATTGCCTTCCTGGAAATTCGGAATCATCTCGTTATCGACAATACGTTTGGACAGGGCATCCGGAATAACCCCTTCCAGTCCATATCCCGTCGCGATGAAGGCTTCCCCTTTCTCCCCGGCGATTTTTGGTTTGATAAGTATGACCGCTCCATTGTTCTTTCCTTTTTGTCCGACTCCCCACTTCTGACCAATCTGGTAAGCGAAATCAGATTTATCATATCCGTTAAGCGATTTAACGATGACGACAGTAAGTTGGGTGGAGGTGGAATCATTGAAAGCAACCAGCTTGTTTTCCAGCCGGGCAATCTCATCCTGGCTCAGAACGCCGGCAAAATCATTTACCAGCCTGGGGGGAACAGGTCGTTCCGGAATTTCCTGAGCCTGAACGGCTGACAGCGTTCCGGAGAGAACGATAAGCCATGCGGCAAGTATTTTTAATGGTTTTATCATTTTTATTAATAACTATAAAAAAAAGACAGCCGGAGCCGTGGCTGTTCGCAGCATTCTTTTATTGCTTTCCGAATGAAATATCATCCGGAAGTTCATTCACATCATCCTTCTTATAGGGAAAATGTTTTTTCAGATGTGTTCCTGTTTCCGAGATGGCTCTAATCAAACCTTCTTTGAACTTCCCCTCCCTGAAATCGCGGATCACATCCTCTTTGATCTGATCCCAGAAATTTTCAGGGACTACAGTGTGAATCCCTTTATCCCCAATAATGGCAAACTGCCTGTTTTTTACGGAAAGGTAGATCAGCACTCCATTCCGCAGGCGGGTTTTATTCATTCGCAGGTGTTTGAAGATGTAAGCCGCACGATCAAGGACATCACCCTTACAAATGTTTTCAATATGAACACGGATCTCGCCGGAGGTATTTAACTCAGCTTGAAAGATAGCTTGTTTAATTTCTTCCTTTTCGCCAATGGAAAAGAAATCTATTGCTGATGTGCTCATCGATCGATCTTAGAAAAAATACTATTCAAACTTTACTTCCGGTGGTTTTGAAGCACCCTCTACTGCCTGGAAATAAGCTTTCTCTTTGAATCCGAACAGACCGGCAAAAATGTTTGAAGGAAATTTTTTGATGTAAGTATTATAGGTTTGAGCGGTTTCATTAAATTTCATCCGTTCGACCGTGATCCGGTTTTCTGTCCCTTCCAGTTGTTGCTGAAGCTCGGAAAAGTTTTGCGTTGCCTTTAATTCGGGATACTTCTCAACCACTACCATCAGGCGTCCCAATGCTCCTGACAAGCCATCCTGGGCTGCCTGGAATTTCTGGATGGATGAAGCATCCAGCTTTGAAGGATCGACCGTAACTTGTGTGGCTTTTGCGCGTGCTTCGATAACATCGGTAAGGGTCTTTTGTTCAAAATTTGCCACCCCTTTGACTGTGGCAACCAAATTCGGGATCAAATCGGTCCGTCGTTGATATACATTTTCAACCTGGGCCCATTGTTGCTGAACAGCCTGGTCGGTAGTTACAAGTTTATTGTAAATGCCAGTTCCCCATGAGAAAAGAATAACAATCAAAATGATAATAACAATCAAAATGATCCAACCTTTACTTAGTTTCATGTGTTAATTTTTTAGATTTTTAATAGTCGCATGGAATATCCATTATTATCATCCGCGTTTTTTATAAACGGTGTTTGAATGGATATTTCATTTATTAATTTTTAGGTATCAATTAGTTGCTAAATTAATAAAAATATTGTGCCAAGATACAAGCTACCTGAATCTGATGAGATGCAAAAGATTTTATATACATAAACTCTCCGCTATTTTATCAAATCCGTATTTCGTTTTATGAAGTCGGCCAGGTCTTTCCCTTTCAGCATGTTTTGTGACAATAATGCCAGATCAAAAACTTGTTTTAAAGTTGCAGCCTGCTTTCCCCCGTCGGGTTCTAACAGAAGATGACTGATTATAATACTGTTCGAATTAACTACAAGGTTGTAGTTTTCCGGCATTTCGCCCATGAAATTATATCCGCCGCCGAGCGCTGACATATCTTTCATCCTCCGCATGAATTCATTCTGAGTAATTAAAAGAGGCGCTTCCTTTTCACTCAGGCTCTCAAATACGATCGAAAACTTTTTACTGTCGACCTGCTTTTCAATGATCTCTTTCAACGACTTTTGCTGATCCTCCGTAAGCTTTGAAGGGAGCGCATCTTCTTTTTTCACAAGTTTGTCGACGGTATCTGAATCCACCCTGGTGAAACGGGTTTTTTCCATCTTTTGTTCCAGGGCATTGATGAAATGGGCGTCTATGATACCGTTTAAAAGAAGGACGTCATATCCACGCTCTTTCACCGGTTCAATGAAACTGAACTGTTCCTGGGGATTGGTGGCATAGATATACACGAGATTACCATCTTTATCCTTTTGGGCATGCTTAACCAGGTTCTCATACTCTTCGAAGGTGTAATATTTATTGTCGGTATTTTTCAGGAGGCAGAATTTGGAAGCACGTTCATAAAAGTCGGGTTGGGATATAATACCATATTCGATGAATACCTTAATGTCGTCCCATTTGGCTTCAAAGTCGGGACGGTTATCTTTGAACAGCGATTCAAGTTTATCTGCGACCTTTTTGGTGATGTGATTGGAGATCTTTTTAACATTGGGATCGCTCTGGAGGAAACTACGGGAGACATTCAACGGAATATCCGGCGAATCGATCACTCCATGGAGCAAGGTTAGAAAATCGGGGACAATACCCTCGACCGAATCGGTGACGAACACCTGGTTACAGTAAAGCTGGATCTTGTCTTTCTGAACTTCCAGGGCACGTTTTACTTTAGGAAAATACAGAATCCCGGTAAGGTTGAACGGATAATCCACATTCAGGTGGATCTGAAACAACGGTTCATCAAAAGTCATCGGATATAATTCATGGTAAAACTTTTTATAATCCTCATCTTTTACATCCACCGGCTTTTTCTTCCACAGAGGATCGGTATTATTGATGATCCGTGGTTTCTCAACCTCTATTTCTTTATCCTTTCCGTCTTTATCCTTTTCTCCTTCAACTTTTTCCCAGTGCTTTTCATTGCCAAAACGAATAGGAACGGGAAGGAACTTACAGTATTTTTTCAGGATTTCAAGGATCTTATATTCTTCCAGGAATTCTTTAGAATCGTCGGAGATATACAGGATCACCTCTGTCCCACGGTCAGGTTTGTCAAATTCATCCATAGTGTAATTCGGACTCCCATCACATTCCCAGCGAACTGCTTTCGTATCGCCTCTGGTCAGGTAGGTTTTGGTAAGAATCTCTACCTTTTTCGATACCATGAAGGAAGAGTAGAATCCCAATCCGAAATGGCCGATGATGGCATTCATCTCTGCTTCCGACTTAGCCTTAAATTTTTTAATGAACTCTTCTGCACTTGAGAAAGCAATCTGGTTGATATATTTATCCAACTCGGCGGCATTCATCCCGATTCCTTTATCTTTAACCGAAATGGTTTTTTTCTTCTTATCTAAGGTAACTTCAATGGTCAGATCACTCAGATCGCCTTTAAATTTACCAACCGCAGCCAGGGTTTTAAGCTTTTGTGTGGCATCAACCGCATTAGAGATCAATTCTCTTAAAAATATTTCATGTTCGGAGTATAGAAATTTTTTGATAATTGGAAAAATATTTTCCGTCTGGACATTAATTTGACCTTTTTGCATTACTGTTTAATTTATGTTAGTTTGTAATTCGCGTCATCAAAGTAAATGCCATTATTCAAATGGCTGACAAAATGACGGTGAAAGGTTAAAGGGTAAACCAGAGTGCAACCGCTATGGCAACAACCAAGGCAATAATAACAAAAATAATATTTTTTATTTCGCGAGGTTTACCTTCTTTCTCTTCTTCGGACTCTTTCATGACCGGTCAATATAAGGAATAAAAATAAGCAAGAATATCGGATTGTAAAAGTCTTTACTCATTTTTTTATAAACACTGACAATGATTATTTTTTATATATTTCCGAGTGGCTGAATAAAATTTCTAATTTTACAATAACTTTCTTCCTTACTATAAACTAAAACGAACTTATTTAAAATATCCATAAAAACACCGTTTACACAAACTGTGGATAATAACGGATATTCCATGTAACTCTCAGAAAAATAAAATATTAACATATGAAAACGATTGACTGGAAGAACCTGCCATTTGGTTATTTTAAAACAGACGTTAATGTCCGGAGTTATTTTAAAGACGGGAAATGGAGTCCCATTGAAATTACTGATTCCGAATACATCACCATGCATATGGCTGCAACTTGCCTTCATTACGGGCAGGAGGCCTTTGAAGGCATGAAAGCCTTCTCGGGCTTAGATGGAAAGGTACGGATTTTTCGTTTGGATGAAAATTCAAAAAGATTAAACCGCTCCGCTATTGGTCTTATAATGCCTGAAATTCCGGCTGAACTGTTTCGTGAAGCGGTTATTAAAGCCGTCAGCCTGAATATAAAATATGTTCCTCCTTATGGGGAAGGCGCTTCTCTTTACATCCGGCCATTACTTATAGGAACAGGTCCAGAGGTCGGCGTCAAACCTGCAAAAGAATATACATTTATAGTTTTTGTAGGTCCGGTCGGACCCTATTTCAAAGAAGGTTTTAATCCGGTAAAAATGCAGATTGTTCGTGATTACGACCGTGCGGCTCCTCTGGGAACAGGTTATATAAAAGTCGGAGGAAATTATGCCGCCAGCTTACGTGCAGGAGAACGCGCCCACCATGATGGTTATGCCTCCTGTATTTTCCTTGATGCATGCGAAAAAAAATATATCGATGAAGCTGGCCCCGCCAACTTTTTCGGGATTAAAGGAAATACCTATGTGACCCCCAATTCCCATTCGATCCTGCCTTCAATCACTAACATGTCGTTAAGGGAAATTGCTGCCGAAATGGGGATGAAGATCGAAGTTCGTCCGGTTCCCGTGGAAGAACTTCCGGAATTTGATGAGGTTGGCGCCTGCGGTACCGCTGCCGTTATTTCGCCGATCAGTTTGATCCATGACAGGGATTCAGGTCACATCTATCATTATTGTAAAGATGGGAAAGCCGGCCCGAAATCAATTGCCCTTTATAATCGTTTGCGTGATATTCAGGATGGGAAGTCGCCCGATAAATATGACTGGATAACGATAGTGAAATAAATTCAGATTACATACAGGCGATTGTCAGAATCCCAAAAGTTTACTCATCTCTTGTTGCATTTTTTCAGCTTCCTGACGTATTTTTCGGGTAAAATTTATATCAGCAGATGCATAAATAATGTTGCGGCTTGAGTTAACCAATAGCCCGCAATCATTTGTCAGCCCATACTTAGCCACCTCTTGCAAACTTCCGCCCTGAGCGCCAACTCCTGGAACAAGCAGAAAATGGTCCGGAACTATTTTTCTGATATCTGTAAGCATCTCTGCCTGCGTAGCTCCAACCACAAACATCATATTTTCAGAACTTCCCCATTGACGTGATTGAGATAATACCTGCTCAAAAAGTCGTTTTTTACCATCGTTGAAAAACTGAAAATCCCGAGCTCCTTTATTAGAGGTAAGAGCAAGAACGATGATCCATTTTCCGGGGTAGGAGAGGAAAGGTTTAACGGAATCTTCTCCCATGTAAGGAGCAACCGTTATCGCATCAAATTCCATCCCTGAAGAGGATGCGTCAAAAATTGCTTTTGCATATTGATGCGAGGTGTTCCCAATATCTCCGCGTTTTGCGTCAGCAATGGTAAATACGGTATCGTGGAAGTTTTTGTTGATATATTGAATCGTTTTGATAAGACTTTGCCATCCTTTTACTCCATGACATTCATAAAAAGCGAAATTTGGTTTGTATGCAACAGCCAGATCATGCGTCGCATCAATGATTTGTTGGTTAAAAGCAAAAACAGGGTCTTCCAAATTCAATAAATGAGGTGGGATTTTTGAAAGATCAGGATCCAGACCGATACAAAGAAATGATTTCTTGCGATGGATCAGGTTGATAAGCTCTATCCGGTTCATACCTGAGATTTATTCTATTTTTTTTGCTACTTCGTTACTTTACTACCTCGATGTTTAATCTGCCGCTTCTTTCAACCTTTCTGCATTTTCCGCTAATTGTAAGGCATCGATCAACGGCTGAACGTCGCCATCGATAATGACCGGCAAATTATATAAGGTAAGGTTTATGCGATGATCGGTTACCCGGCTTTGTGGGTAGTTATAGGTACGTATTTTTGCCGACCGGTCGCCGGTAGAAACCATGGTTTTCCGCTTTTTCGAAATCTCATCCAAATATTTCTGATGTTCAAGCTCGTAAAGCCTGCTTCGTAGAACCTTCATTGCTTTTTCGTTGTTTTTTATTTGTGATTTTTCATCCTGACAGGAAACTACGATACCTGATGGAATATGGGTAAGACGTATGGCTGAATAAGTAGTGTTAACCGATTGGCCTCCCGGACCTGAAGAGCAAAATGTGTCTTTACGTATATCGCCAGGTTTAATTTCAACATCAAATTCATCGGCCTCAGGTAAAACTGCAACCGTTGCAGCGGAAGTGTGCACGCGGCCTTGCGTTTCTGTTTGAGGAACCCGTTGAACCCGGTGAACTCCCGATTCATATTTCAATTGACCGTAAACATTTTCCCCGATCACGTTAAAAATAATCTCCTTAAAGCCTCCCATCGTACCTTCGGTCATATCGATAAGTTCAACCTTCCATTTCTTGTTCTCACAGAATTTGTTGTACATCCGGAAAAGATCGCCGGCAAAGATACTCGCTTCATCGCCTCCGGTACCGGCACGGATTTCGACCACTGCATTTTTACCGTCTTCAGGATCTGCAGGAACAAGCATAATCCTGATTCCCTCTTCAATCTGATCCTTTTGAATCATTAAGCTATTTAACTCTTCCTTGGCCATCGACCTGAATTCTTCGTCTTTTTCCTTATGTATGATCTCCTTGGCATGATCGAGATTAGATAGTATATTCTTATAACGTTCAAAAGCTTCAATAATTGGTTGGAGTTCTTTGTAATCTTTACTGAGTTTTATGAACCGTTTCATATCCCTCATCACCGATGGATCATTCAACTGCTCCTGAATATCCAGGAAACGATGATTAATGGCTTCGAGTTTATCTAACATTTTTATTCCAGAATAAGGTGGAACAAAGGTACGAATTAATAGCAAAAATGGCAGTAATCTCTAGTAGGTGAATTCCCCCTCGACCGATTTAATGGTAAGTCGTTTTTTATCGGATGATTGAACTTTGCCAATAATGCGTCCTTCAAGGTTAAAGGCGGATGCTATTTCGATGATATGAATGGCAATATTTTCAGGAACATACAATTCCATCCGATGTCCCATATTGAAGACCTGGTACATCTCTTTCCAGGGAGTTTGAGATTCTTCCTGTACCTGTTTAAAAACCGGTGGTATTGGAAATAGATTGTCCTTGATGATATGAAGTTTATCGATAAAATGTAATATCTTGGTTTGTCCGCCGCCGCTACAGTGAATTATTCCATGAATTTCAGGTCGCAACAAACCCAGTACCTTCTTCACCACCGGAGCATAAGTCCTGGTCGGGGATAGAAAAAGTCTCCCGACAGAAATGCCCGGGATAGAAGAAGAATCTGTCAGTGTTTTTGTTCCGGAATAAATCAGATCTTCCGGAATCTTACCATCAAAACTCTCCGGATAGTTAACCATATATTTTTTTGCCAGAACATCATGCCGGGCTGACGTCAAACCGTTACTTCCGATTCCGCTGTTATATTCCTTTTCATAGGTAGTTTGTCCATAGGAAGCCAATCCGACGATTACATCCCCGGAACGGATATTTCCATTATCAATTACCAACGACCGTTTCATACGGCAACTCACTGTTGAATCTACAATAATGGTGCGAACAAGATCACCTACATCAGCTGTTTCTCCTCCGGTGAGATAAATCCCGATTCCAAACTTTCTTAACGTTGCAAGAAATTCTTCCGTGCCATTGATAATTGCCGTAATGATCTCACCGGGGATCAGATTCTTGTTCCTTCCGATGGTTGAAGAAAGAAGGAGATTATCGGTACTTCCGACACACAATAGGTCATCCAGGTTCATAACGATGGCATCCTGAGCAATTCCTGCCCATACCGAAAGATCGCCTGTTTCCTTCCAGTAAATATATGCAAGAGAGGATTTGGTGCCGGCTCCATCAGCATGCATGATGCTGCACCATTCAGGATTACCACCGGTGATATCAGGCAGAATTTTACAAAAAGCGTTTGGAAACAAACCTTTATCGACTTTTGTCAGAGCAGCATGAACCTCTTCTTTTTTCGAAGAGACGCCGCGTTTTTCATAACGGGATGAATCAGGCATGAATGAGAGAACTTAATCCCCCTTATTATTTGAACTGGATCTGTTTTTTTTGATTGTCAATGATATATTCACCGAATTTCTTTAAAGTGTTTTCTCCAAAACGAAGAAAACTGATTTTCTTGTCCACGGTCACTGGAATGTCTTTCACGGTATTTCTTCCTATCCGGAGTTCCTTTATATTGATGACGGCTTTGTCGGCGATGGTTCCCTCCCCGATAATTTTGGTGACATCCCCTTTAAAATCATTTTTGTCAATTACTCCTTCTTTCAGTAATTTCAAGGCATCGGCCTGGGAAATATAAAACTCTTTTTCCTTGGTGTCAAATTCAAACATCATGGTTATGCCATTCAAGTAACAAGCGCTGACAAGTTTTCCGTCTTTTGCCGGGTTAAAGGAAATATTGTTTTCCTCCGGATTAACAACCATTTCAATTTTCCCAGGGGTGGCTTTTCCTGCTACTGTCTTTGGAATAAAATCATTTCTCAGGATAGAAAATTCCGTTCTGCGGTTCAGTTGATGTGCCGCTTCTTTAATATTATTACCGGGTAAAGTATTGATCAGGGAATCGGTAATGACCGTACCGGTTTTAAAGGAATACCCTTCACGGTTTATGTCCTTTGTCAGAGTGCGGGGAACCCTTTCCCCATAACCTTTAGCAACAAGCCGGTCGGGATCTATTCCGCGGGAAATCAAATAGTCGACAACAGACTGAGCACGTTTCTGTGATAAGATATCGTTACGTTCATCCGAATCGCGCGTATCGGTATGGGAAGCCAGCTCTATCACGATATTTTCATTGGCATCCAGCGTTTCGATCAAACCCTGTAAAGAGTCCTGGTACTGTGGTTTCAGATCCCACTTAGCCAGGTCATAAAGAATGTCGGGTAGAACAACTGGTTTCTTTGGAATAGGCCGTAAAATAAAATCACGGGTAAGATCTTTGGTCTTTTCAATTCCAACGGTTGTTTCTTTCCCTTTCTCATTAAAATAATCTTTTTTGGTTACCAGAATTTCATAAGTGGTATTTGCAGAGATCTGATTTTTATTAAAACTGTAATACCCTTTTTCATCGGTGTTATCTTCCAGAATTTTACCATTTGTACCCACGATCCGAACATTAGCTCCCTGAACGGGTTGAAGGGTCCTGTCGTCGGTTATTATTCCGGACAGAGTGAAATAAACGGGTGGGATTATAAAAGAATAAATGTCATCTCTTCCTTTTCCACCAGGACGGTTTGAACTGAAAAGGCCTTCTTCCGGTTCATCATTGTTAAAAACGATACCGAGATCATCAGCGGAAGAGTTTATTGGATATTTCATGTTTTCCGGACGGCTCCATTTATTATTTGATTTTACGGAACGGAAAATATCCAATCCTCCCATTCCAGGGTGACCATTGGATGAAAAATACAAGACACTGTCTTCCCGCAAAAACGGAAATAGCTCGTCTCCTGAGGTGTTGATATCAGGACCGAGGTTTTCTTTTATATAAATCCCGCTTTTTCGCTTGGCAACCCAAATATCTTTTCCTCCATATCCTCCGGGAAGTGCTGCGGAAAAATAGATCGATTCATCGGATCCGATGGTAGGATGTCCGAACACCGTGGAACTGTCTCCGCCAAGGTTGATTATTTCGGGTTCACTCCAGGCAGCCTGACCGGTTCTTGAAGTCTTGAATATTCCGCATCCGTTTTTCTTTTTGGGGTCATTGTAACAACGGGTAAAATAAAAAGAGTTAAACCTTGGATTAAATTGTCCGACCCCGTCGTTGGCCTTGGTATTTAACATGCCGGCGGCATCGGCAATAACAGGCTTGCTCCATTCCCCCTTTGGATCTATCCGGGAAAAGAAGAGATCGGTAAAAGACAATCCGGTCCAGTTATCAATATCCCGGCCGGTTGAACCATTTCTGTCGGAAGTGAAGATAATGGAACCATATTTCTTATCGGCATAAGCGGGGGCATAATCATCCTCCTTTGAATTCAGGATTTTCTCCCATTTAACATCATATTTGGATGGATTGGCCATCCATTCTTTAGCAAGGGAACAGGTTTCAATCCCGATATCAGCTTTAGGGTCATTGGGCGCCTTTTCTTTATATGCTTCATACTGTTTCAGCGCTTCATCATAATTCCCGTTCATCTTGAGTGCATCGGCATAGTATAGAAAGACTTTTGGATCCTTATTATAGTATTTGGCAGTGATACATCGCTTGTAAGCAACTTCCGACTTCTTGGTGTTATTCATCATACGATAACATTCCGCCATCCGGAAAGTAATGCGTTCGCGTTCAGCCTTGTTGTTCTTTACCTTGGAAAATGCCTTCTGGTATTTCTGCAATGCCATCAAGAACATTTGATCCGAGAAAGCATCATCGGCTGCCTTGACAAATTTATTCTGGGCGCTAACAATAAATGAACATGAGATGAAAAGTATAATCGCTAATGTCCGGATTGAATAGCTCATGCTAAAGAAGACAATTTATAACTTGTCTTTATTGAGTTTTCCCTTTTGCTGACAGTTCTTTCCTTTCTTTTTTGCGTTTCTGCCACATTAAAATATCATAAGCAATCGGCGTGGCGTTAAACACAGATGAATAAGTTCCGGAAACAACCCCAATGATCAGCGCAAATGTGAAACCTCTTAAAACTTCACCGCCAAAGATGAAGATGACAATCAATACTACTAACGTAATACCAGAGGTATTAATTGTACGGCCAAGGGTACTATTGATTGCTGAATTTATGTTAACTGAAAGATCGCGTTTTGGATATAAAGCTCTGTATTCTCGTATCCTGTCAAAGATGATGATCGTATCCATAATCGAATAACCGATGACTGTCAGCAGAGCGGCAATAAACGATTGATCGACCTCCATGCCAAAAGGAAGTATTCCATGGAATACCGTAAACACAGTCAGGATGATGAGGGTGTCATGGGCAAGGGATACAACACCTCCCAGGCCAAACTGCCAGTTCTTGAATCGGATTGCAATATAAATGAAAATGATTATCAGAGAAAAGAATACAGCCATCATAGATTGCCAGATAAGAGCATAGGAGATAGTGGGGTCAACCCGCTGTGAACTAAGTTCTCCGATAATTTTTTTGGCATCGGTGGCTTTAAAATCCGAATAGGTGATCGGAATTTTGTAATACCCTTTAACTCCTTCAAAAAGTCTGGCGTCGATAATGGAGTCAGACTGCTGGCCACGTTCATTAATCATGAATTTTGTAGTAATTTTTACCTGGTTATCGGGTCCAAAAGTTTTAACTTCGGGAGATTCCCCAAACTGCTTATTCAGGGATGCCCTGATATCAGTAGTAGAAACCTTCTGATCGAAGCGAACGATATAACTGCGTCCTCCGGTGAAGTCAAGACCCGGATCCAATCCTCTGACAAAAATACTTATGATCCCGGGTATAATGATGGCGATAGAAAGGATATACATTTTCTTCCTTAGACCGATAAAATCGATAGTCAGGTTCTGGAAAAGGTTTTGCGTATATTTATTCCCGGTCGTGATATTCATGTTACGGTCAAGCATCCATTCGAATACGAGTCGGGCAATGAAGATCGATGAGAAGAGCGACAGTATAAGACCAATAACCAGCGTAGTGGCAAATCCCTGGATCGGACCCGAACCAAAAATGTAAAGAACGATACCGGTCAGAATGGTTGTCACGTGACCATCAATAATAGCCGATAAGGCATGATGAAAACCATCTTTGACCACCAGCCTCATGCCTTTTCCCGCTCGTATCTCTTCCCGCATTCGTTCATAAATGATAACGTTCGAGTCAACGGCCATAGCGAGGGTAAGAACGATACCGGCAATACCGGGCATGGTAAGCACAGCCCCGATCGAAGCAAGAACCCCGAACAGGAAGAAAACATTGGCAAATAAAGCGATGTCGGCAACGTGACCCGCTCTGTTATAATAGAATGACATATATAACAATACACCAATGAATGCGATAATGAAGGAGATCATACCGGCATTGATGGATTCTTTACCAAGCGATGGACCAACTATTTCTTCAGAGACTATTCTGGCAGGAGCCGGGAGTTTACCGGCTTTAAGGATATTTGCTAAGTCAAGCGCTTCCTCAACCGTCATGTCCCCTCCCGATATAGAAGACATTCCATTAGGGATTTCACCGTTGACATTTGGATAGGAATAAACATAGCCATCAAGAACGATTGCGATCTGCTTCCCGATATTTTCTCCTGTAAGACGCTTCCAGATACGTGCGCCTTCAGAATTCATCGACATGGAGACTTCCACGCGGCCATTCTGGTCATAATCTTGCCGGGCAGTAGTGATAACATCGCCTCCGAGCGCAGGAGAACCGTCTCGTGAAGTTATTTTCAGGGCAACAAGTTCGAGAATATCCTTCTCCTCAGAGCGTGGTTTTACTGTCCAGGCCAATTTCATGTCGCGTGGAAACATGTTTTTTACCTGACGAAGCATATTGTTTACGCGGGCAGTGTCTTTGATGAAAGCGCGCCCGACGAGGGCTTGCTGACCAGGCTGATATTGTCCGTCCTTGGTTTGATAAATCGCAGGATTCAAATAGGCGAATAAAGGATTTTTCTTGGCGTATTCTTCAACAGACTGTGCTCTCTTGGAATCTACTGATGTCTGAGCGGTATCTTTGCTCAATTGCTTCAGAAGTGCGTTTTCTTTCGAAGTATCGGTCTTTGCAGATTCAGCTTTTATCGCTTCTTTGTTGGTTTCCTCTTTTTTTATTTCATTCTTCTTGCCGGTTTTTTTCTCAACTTCTTTTTTTTCTGCAAGGATTGGATTCTTATTAAGCGCCTTGTTCATTCCAGCAGTATCAGCAGTCAGAGCGCTATCAGCTTTTAACGTATCTAAACTTGCATTTAGGATAGAGACCAATTTAGTATTAGCCTCACTGAAATAGGAAACAAGTTGGGGGAATTGATAAGTTTCCCAGAATTCAAGTTGGGCGGTTCCCTGTAAAAGTTTCCTGACACGTTCCGGCTCTTTTATCCCGGGAAGTTCAATGAGAATACGACCGGCAGTCTGTAATTTCTGGATGTTTGGTTGTACAACCCCAAACCGGTCAATACGAGTACTCAGAATGTTGAAGGTACGGTCGATGGCAGAATTGGTCTCCTCGCGGATTACTTTAATAACTTCTTCGTTTGTAGAATTATAATTGATTTTGTCCTTTAATTCAACAGTATTAAATACAGAAGCGAGTTTGGCATTCGGATCAATTTCTTTGAAGGATTGTGCAAAGAGGTCGACAAAATCGGCAGTGCTGTTTTTTTCTTTTTCAATGGCGCTCTCTAAAGCTTTATTAAATGTGGGGTCCTGATTGTGACCTGAAAGGGCACGGATCACGTCGGGTACGGAAACAGCCATCGTGACATTCATCCCCCCTTTAAGGTCGAGTCCAAGGCTGATTTCGCGCTCGCGAACATCTTTCAACGTATATTTTTTCAGAAGAATATTATAAACATTGACATTAGCCATTGAGTCGTTAAAGTACTCCAGTCTTGATTTGGAAATAGAGTCATAGAAATACTCCTCCTTTAACCGGTCGCCTTTAGACATCTTCTTAGCCATTTCAGTAACCTGAGTGGAATTAGCGTATTTATCGGCTTTATTGGAGTATCTAAAACTGATGAAAGTAAAAGATAGCTGAAATATACAGACCAAAACGAACGTGACCACAAAAAATTTAACAACGCCTTTATTCTGCATGAGTCAATGAATTTAAATGAATTAACAAATTTACCCTACCTCTGTTTTTTGAGGGTGCAAAAATAGAACATTCCTGGGAAATAACCAACAGAAAAATGAATTGAAAATTGAACGTAAACTAAAGTTTAATCGTACCCGTCGTAGTTCCTGGTTTCATCAAGATCAGACGGAAATTTCGCCATTCATAAGATGGTTGTTGCTTAAGAACCCATTCCTTATCTGCATTTTTTATTGTAAATTTTTCATTGTTATGGACCAACAAGGGTTTATTCCCCTCAAAAACCATTCCGGAAAGTAACGTAGTAGCCAAGAAGCCAATACTATCATTGAGGCTGATTTTTTCAAAAGCAGTAAAAGTTTTACCCGGGCCGATCGTAAACCATCCGCGGGTTATCCAATAGCCGGGTTTTATATCGGATTTATATTGGGCAAAAGCAATATACACAGCTTCGGGATTATTATTCTTAAAATAGATCTGAGCCTGAGCAGCCTGAATGATGAATGAATTCATTATTAGGAAAGATAGTATTTTTAGACATTTCATATTCAGTCTGTTTTATTCTGCAAAGTTAGAATTTACTTCATCTCTTTGTAAAGCCGTGCAAGAACTTTTACTCCATGTGCTCTGAATCCTGGCTTCTCCTCTTTCAACCTCCACTCGATCGAATCGGCCAATTCTTTTTTTACATCCGGTTCGGTTTGCGAAAGACGATAAAGAATATCCATACTGTAAACCTTCGCAGCAATGGCTTCTCGCGGAGATAATAACCAGTCGAAACAAATATTCATTAGTTCGCCGGTTTGCTCGGTTGGAATAACGGAGCGTGCAATCATACGTAAGGAATGCCGCTTCATGCCATCATGTTTAAAACCGGGAAGTTCTGAGATAATCCTGCTTAAATAGGGAGATAATAAATAAGCCTTCTTTTCTGAAATTATATCGACGACCCAGGCTGCACGCCGGCTTACCGGTTCTTCATTTCTGAAGAACAACTCCATCAGCGGATCGAAAAATTCGGGTTTTTGAAAAATCAGATCGGATATCAGATCGATATTTCTTCGGGACATTTCTGTCATCAGCAAATCTTCGAGCGGGGACGGGGTTTGCATTGAAAGGCATTATCAAAAAATCATTATGTCGGTTATCATTCGGATAATAAAAAATTGGGGTCAATTTGCAAAGATAATTACAGTCGACGATCCGGACAATCTTTTTCAGATTTGTATCAATTTTTAAAAATATAAACTTAATTTTGCGGATTAATTGAAATCCGAGTGATTTACATTAGTAAAAATATACTAACCCGGGAAACTTAGATGTAATTTTTTTAACTCATGAAGAACAAATATATCGATTTAATTGAACAAACCTTTGAATTTCCTCAGGATGAATTCAAGGTGGTTGATTCTGAGCTTTATTTTCATAATGTTCCCTTAATGGACATCATAAAACAATACGGTACACCCCTGAAGATATCTTATCTTCCCAAGATCCGGTCACAGATTCAGATGGCAAAAAGATTATTCAATGTCGCCATGGCAAAGGTTGATTATCAGGGTGATTATCATTATTGTTACTGTACAAAGAGCTCTCATTTTAGTTTTGTTATAGAGGAGGTTTTGAAGGAGGAGGTGCATCTGGAGACCTCTTCTGCTTTTGATCTGCCGATTATTGAGAACCTTGTCTCCCGGAATCTCTTCAATAAAGACAACTATATCATCTGCAATGGATTCAAACGACCTCAGTATATTGAATACATTCTGAATCTGATCAATAACGGATTTGAAAATACTGTTCCTGTATTGGACAATCTGTTTGAACTGGATAAATTTGAAAACGAGGTTAAAAATAAGGTCAAATTAGGAATCCGGATAGCATCCGAGGAAGAGCCAAAATTCGATTTTTATACTTCGAGATTGGGAATCAGATATAATGATATCGTTCCTTATTATCTTGAGAAGATTAAAGATAATCCGAAGTTTGAGTTAAAGATGCTTCATTTTTTTATCAATACGGGAATCAGAGATACCGCATATTATTGGAATGAATTGACAAAGAGTGTCAATGTCTATTGCGAGTTAAAGAAGATATGCCCGGAAATCACTGCTCTGAATATCGGTGGGGGCTTTCCAATTAAAAATTCGCTCGCTTTTAACTATGAATATGAATATATGGCAGAAGAGATCATTGCGCAGATCAAAAGTCTGTGTGAACGTAATGAAGTTCCGGAACCGGATATATTTACCGAATTCGGATCCTTTACGGTTGGAGAAAGCGGAGCGGTGCTGTTTTCAATAATTGACCAGAAGAGGCAGAACGATCGTGAGATATGGAACATGATCGACAGTTCGTTCATGACAACACTTCCGGATACCTGGGCCATCAATCAGAAATTTATTTTACTTGCAGTGAATCAATGGGACACGGAGTATGAGCGGGTTTTTTTAGGCGGGCTGACGTGTGACAGTGAAGATTACTATAACGCAGAAGAACATTCAAATGCGGTTTTCCTTCCAAAATTCGCCCAGGACCGTCCGCTCTATATCGGGATGTTCCATACGGGAGCATACCAGGAATCCATCGGCGGCTATGGAGGAATTCAGCATTGCCTCCTTCCGGCGCCAAAGCATGTGTTGATTGACCTCGATGAAAATGAGGAGATATTTACTAAACTTTTTTCAAAAGAACAGGGATATAAACCCATGCTGAAAATTCTTGGATTTTAATTATTTTTGAAAAAAATTGAATTATGAAGAAGAATAAAAAACCACTCCTGAGAGAAGTCGTCAAACATATTGATATCAAGTCGTTCGATGCTACACCCCTGATAGATTCAATGCGGGATATGTCGTTTACATCGCGCGATACCGCTATCGCGGCTGATATCCTGAACCGGATGATAAAAGAAAAGGAGTGTACGATTTTTCTGACCCTTGCCGGAAGTACAAGTGCAGGTGGATGTATGCAGGTGTATGTGGATATGGTAAAGCAAAATATGGTCGATGCAGTTATTGCCACGGGTGCTTCGATCGTAGATATGGATTTCTTTGAGGCTCTTGGTTACAAGCATTATAAAGGTTCTTATAATGCGGATGACGCTGAGTTACGCAGTAATTATATTGACCGGATTTATGATACCTACATCGACGAGGAAGAACTTCAGGTATGCGATATGACGATTAACAAAATTGCCAATAACCTGGAACCAAGACCATATTCCTCCCGCGAATTTATCCGTGAAATGGGGAAATGGCTCGTAAAAAACTCCGGGAAAAAAGATTCCCTGGTACAGGTTTGTTATGAGCATAATGTCCCGATTTTTTGTCCTGCTTTCAGCGACAGCAGCGCAGGCTTCGGCCTTGCAAAGCATCAATGGGATCACCCGGAGAAACATGTCTCCATCGATTCGGTCAAGGATTTTCTTGAATTGACTAAGATCAAGATGGAAGCCAAAAGTTCCGGCTTATTCATGGTGGGTGGGGGAGTCCCTAAAAATTTCATCCAGGATACGGTAATCTGTGCCGAAGTTCTGGGTAAAGAAGTTCCCATGCACAAATATGCCATCCAGATAACGGTTGCCGATCCGCGCGATGGTGCCTGTTCAAGCTCTACCCTGAAAGAGGCTTCCTCCTGGGGAAAAGTTGAAACGAAATTTGAACGGATGGTCTATGCCGAAGCAACGTCGGTTGTGCCACTGATCATTAGTTATGTTTATCACAGGATGGATTGGAAGAAACGGAAGAAATTCGAATGGACGAAAATGCTTGATAAAAACAAGTAGCGAATCCCTGAAAACTTCAACACTTTCCAGTCCTTAGTCTTCATCCCACATCCAGTATCCAGCATCGCTTGCGCAGCGAGCTTTTATCGCGAACGACGTGATCTCTCATCGCTCGCGCAGCGAGCCTTTATCCAGTTTCAGTTCTTATACCTCAGCCACTTCCATAATTCCTTATAATTCACCTTTTTTCCGTACATCAGAATCCCGGTACGATAGATCTTTGATGCGATCCAGGTCGTTCCAAGGAATCCGAGAACTAACAAAACCATGGATAAAATTAATTCGCCATAGGGAACACCAAATGGAATCCTGATCATCATGATGACTGGAGAGGTCAGCGGAATGATGGAAAACCAGAAAGAAACCGATCCTTCCGGGTCCTGAATAACGTATTGGGCCATAATAATGGCAAGAATGAGGGGTACGGTGATTGGGAGCATGAATTGTTGCGTATCGGCTTCATTATCGACGGCTCCTCCGATCGCGGCAAACAACGCTGCATATAGAAGATATCCAAATAGGAAGAAGAAAATAAAGGAACCGATCATCACAGGAAAATTAATAGAATGAAGAGCATTCATCACTTCATTTACTCCGTCCTCGCTATCCTCTTGAATTGTAGCCTGTTGAGGTGTGTTATCAGAGGAGTAAACCGGGTTTTGTTTCATTATCTGTTCTGTGGCCGACTTTTTAATATCTTTCGAAACGAAAGACGATGTGACCACGGTTACGATTCCAAAAGTAAGGACCACCCACAGGAAGAATTGCGTCAGGCCGACCAGCGCAACCCCGATGATCTTTCCCATCATCAGTTGAAATGGCTTTACGGAAGAGATGATGACCTCCACGATCCGGGTCGTTTTTTCCTCGATCACTCCGCGCATTACCTGGGATCCGAACATGAATATAAAGAAATAGATCAGTATGCCGGCGACCATCCCCAGAATCATACTGACTTCCGTATAACTTTTCGATTCTTTTCCATCCTCGCCTATCTTCATAGTATTTATATCGACTGAAGTTTTAACCGACCGGAGAATATCATCAACCGTAATGGAATTTTTTGAATCGATCTGGATATCCCTGAGCTTGGCTTCGAGTTTTAGCTCCTCGATCCGTTTGGTCATAATGGTCCTGATATAGCTCTTAACGTTGATATTGACATTATTTTCGGAATAGAGGATAGCATTGGTAGGGAGTGTGACATCCGGCTTGGGAATATAAAGAAGGGCATGGTCTCCGCTCTTGTTGAAAGAGGCCTTCGCCGAATGAATATCGCTGACAAGGTAATGAAACTTTATGTTGTCTGAATTCTTGAATTTTTCGTAGAAAAGGCCTGTCTCGTCAATGACTGCAACCGTCTTCATCTCATTCCCGCGTTTGGCAAGATAGATGGGAACTACTACAATCGCCGCCATCATCAGGGGACCAAGAATAGTCATTACAATGAACGATCTTTTCCTGACCCGTGTCAAGTACTCCCGTTTTATAATAAGGAAGATTTTTTTCATCGTTTCAGTTCTGAAGGGAAGATGAGATGTTCTGTTGAGTGACGGAACGGATAAAAATCTCATTCATGCTTGGGATGATTTCATTCAGCGAATAAACAATCACCTTTGGAATGAGCGCTTTCAGCAGGTCGTTTGGAGTTCCGCCGGAAGGGATCTGGACTTTAGCCGTATTATAATCAAAATCCTTTACTTGTTCCATTATATGGAATGATTCGGGTAACAATGATTGTATGTCTCCCTCATAAGCGTCGAAAGAAACTTCAAAAGAATTGGTTTTAAACCTCTTTTTTATTTCCTTGACATGACCATTCAGAATTACTCGTGAATTGTTAATCAGCGCAATATCATCGCACAATTCCTCCACCGAAGCCATATTGTGGGTTGAAAAGATAATCGTGGCGCCTTTGGCTTTGAGGTCAAGGATCTCCTCTTTCATCATATTTGTATTGATGGGATCAAAACCGCTGAAAGGTTCATCAAAAATCAGCAAGGATGGCTGATGGATAATGGTGATCAGAAATTGTACTTTCTGTTGCATTCCTTTCGACAATTCTTCAACTTTCCGGTTCCACCAGGTTCTGATCTCGAATTTTTCGAACCAGAAATTCAATCGTTTCATGGCTTCCTTTTTGCTCAATCCCTTCAACTGAGCCAGGTAAAGAGATTGTTCTCCGACCGTCATTTTCTTATACAATCCTCGTTCTTCAGGAAGATAACCAATGTTTTCCGTATCGGAAGGCAGGAGGTGTTTCCCATGAAAGAATAATTCTCCCTCGTCCTGGGCTATGATCTGGTTAATAATACGGATCAGTGTCGTTTTCCCAGCCCCGTTCGGACCCAGCAGTCCGAAGATACTTCCTTCCCGTACGTCGATACTGACTTTGTCAAGCGCGCGATGATTGGCAAATTGTTTGGTGATATTTCTGGCTGAAAATAGCTCCACGGGGTTACTATTAGGATTCAAAATAATTTTTCATCCTGGAAAAGAAATTCTTTTCGCGCGAATTTGGGTCTGGCTGGAAATTAGGTGATTTTGCGAGTTTTTCCAGAATCGCTTTTTCCTCTTTGGAAAGGGTTTTAGGAGTCCATACATGAATAGTTACAAACTGGTCTCCTTTTCCCTCGTACCCATTGATACTGGAAAGTCCTTTGCCTTTAAGACGAAGTGTTTTTCCGCTCTGGGAACCTGGTTCAATTTTTATTTTAGCTTTCCCTTCAATAGTAGGGATTTCAAGGCTGGCTCCCAGCGTTGCCTCGGAGATGGTGATAAAATGATTGTAGAGGATATTGTTCCCATCACGATCAAAAACCGGATGCCTAATCTCCTCAATTTGAATAATTAAATCCCCGGAAATCCCTCCGCGCGCAGCCGCATTGCCTTTTCCTCCCATGGAAAGTTGCATCCCTTCCGAAATGCCGGCGGGAATCTTGATCGAAATGATTTCTTCCCCTTTGATGACCCCGTTCCCTGCACAATCAACACACTTCTCGGTGATCATTTGTCCTTCTCCGCCACATTGTGGACAGGTTGTGGTCGTTTGCATCTGGCCGAGAAATGTATTGGTCACCCGGTTTACTTGTCCGGAGCCGCGACAGGTGGAACAGGTTGAATAGGAACTGCCGTCCTTTGCTCCGGTCCCCTTGCAGGTAGTGCAAGCAATAAATTTATTGACTTTTATTTTTTTATCTATGCCATGAGCAATCTCCTCCAACGTCATTTTAACCTTTACCCGGAGATTAGTGCCGCGATTAACGGCCCTACCCCGTCCTCTCCCTCCTCCAAAAAAAGAGGAAAAAGGATCTCCAAAACCACCTCCGCCAAAGATGTCCCCGAAATGCTGGAATATCTCGTCAATGCTCATACCTCCCCCGCCAAATCCACTGAATCCTCCTCCATTACCCAATCCCGCATGACCAAACTGATCGTATCGTCTCCGTTTATCCTGATCGCTTAATACTTCATAGGACTCAGCAGCCTCTTTGAATTTTTCTTCCGACTCCTTATCCCCCGGGTTTTTATCTGGATGGAAGCGCAAAGCCTGCCTCCGGTAAGCTTTTTTTATCTCTTCAGGGCTCGCATCCTTGCTTACTTCCAAAATCTCGTAATAGTCTCGTTTGATCATCGGGTCATTAAATCATTAGATCACAAGTTGTTGAATATTGATCGGATTGAATTATTTTTAAATATCAATTTCCGACAACAACCTTTGCGTATCGGATCACTTTTCCATTCAACAGGTATCCTTTTTCCACTTCATCGAGGATGGTATTTTTTTGCTCAGGAGTGGGAGCAGGAATATTCGTAATAGCTTCATGAAAATCGGTGTCAAATTTCTCACCGATAGTCCTCATCTGTTCAAGTCCCTGTTGGTTTAAAGTAGTTTTCATTTTGTTAAAAATCAGCAATATGCCTTCTTTATGCGCTCCGGTAGGGTCAGTATCTGGTTCAATTGCCTTTATGGCTCGTTCAAAATCATCCAGAACGGGCAGAAGCTTGATGATCAGTTCGGAAGCGGCAGTTTTGCTGAGTTCTGTTTTTTCTTTGAGGGTACGTTTTCTGTAATTGTCGAATTCGGAGTAGAGGCGAAGATATTTATCATTCATTTGAGCAAGCTGATTCTCAATCGCATTTTCGTCGTTTTTAACAGTTTTTTCGCTGATAATAGCTGACTCTTTTACAGTTTTGCCATTTTGTTCGGATGGTTCGGACGACGTTTCGTGATTAGTTACTTTCAGATCGGCGAGATCTTCATTGCTTTCTCTGGATGCACGACTTGTCTTTTTATCTTTCGCTTCGTGTTTCGACATGCTACAATTATTCTTCAATTATTAATAAATAAATACTTTTGGATCAAAAAATTTGCCAGAAAAGTTTGTGAGACAAAATGGCAGTTTAAATGCGTCGGATTTCTGCTCCAAGCTTTCTTAACCTTATATCAATTTCCTGATACCCGCGATCGATTTGTTCGATATTGTCAATAATGCTTTTACCTTCAGCGGAAAGCGCAGCAAGCAGGAGGGCAACTCCGGCACGGATATCAGGCGATGACATACGGATAGCGCGCAAAGGATGTTGCCAATCAAGTCCTATAACCGTGGCGCGGTGAGGGTCGCAGAGAATTATTTTTGCCCCCATATCAATGAGTTTATCAACAAAAAAGAGACGGCTCTCAAACATTTTCTGGTGGATGAGAATGCTCCCTTTTGCCTGAACGGCAACGACCAGAATAATGCTGATCAGGTCAGGACTAAATCCCGGCCAGGGGGCGTCAGAGATCGTCATAATGGATCCATCCATGAAAGAATCAACCTCATAATGTTCACTTGCGGGAATAACGATATCATCGCCGCATTTTTCAATCTGGATACCCAATCGTCTGAATATACTGGGAATGATGCCGAGTTGTATGTAATTTACATTCCTGATGGTCAACTCCGAACGTGTCATTGCGGCAAGACCAATAAAACTGCCAACTTCGATCATGTCGGATAAAAGTGTATGCTCGCAGCCATGGAGTTCCTCAACTCCCTCAATCTGAAGCAGATTCGATCCGATTCCCTGGATTTTCGCTCCCATCCTTACCAGCATTGAACAAAGCTGGGAAAGATAGGGTTCGCAGGCAGCATTGAAAATTGTCGTTGTGCCTTGAGCCATCACGGCTGCCATGAGGATGTTAGCCGTACCGGTAACAGAAGCCTCATCTAAGAGCATATAAGCTCCTTTCAAATTCGAAACTACCGCTGTATATCTCTGTACGTCGGCATTATAAGTAAACCGAACCCCCAATTTTTCAAGTCCGAAAAAATGAGTATCGAGTCTTCGTCGGCCGATCTTATCTCCACCGGGAATAAAAACGAATCCTTTCCCAAAACGGGCAAGAAGAGGACCGAGGATCATGATGGATCCCCTCATAGTACCGACTTTATCACGAAATGATCCTGAACTTAGCGAATCAAAATTGACCTGCTCGGTTTGAAAAGAGAACGAGGAATCTCCAAGTTTTTCAACCCGGACTCCGATATCTTGTAAAAGGTCTATAAGGTTATTGACATCCCGGATATTGGGAATATTGTGAATCGTGATTTTCTCTGAAGATAGAAGGGTGGCGCAAATCACCTGAAGTGCTTCGTTTTTAGCTCCTTGCGGGATGATCTCGCCGTGCAATCTCCTGCCGCCAGTGATTTCAAAGGAACTCATGGCTGGCTTCTTCTGGGCCTTTGTTGAATATTGCCGTTCGTTGGTGGACGGAAAGGTTTCCGTTTCTTGTTTCGGGCAAGGATATCGTTGGTATTGGTGAAACGGAAATCCTCATGGAGTTTTAGTTTTCCCTTTGAGAGGGTCGCAAGATGAGATTCAATAAGATCGTCCGAAACGGATTCACGGTTCCAGTTCAAATAGGATTTCTTCATATGATTTGCGATCGCATGGACGAGCGCATCTTTTTCTGGGCCATCCGGATATTCAATAGCTTTCTCAAGCATTTGAGCGATATTCTTCCCATAGTGTTTGAACTCGATTTCTTTGTCGTGGTAGGAGAGATGTTCTGGTTTGGCGCTAAGGCTCAATGGAGGAGGAGGAGGGTAAGGAGCGTCAACATCCAGTTTGAAATCGGCAATAATAAACAGATGATCCCAGAGCTTATGTTTGTAATCGCCCGATTCTTTGACTACCGGATGCATCTGGGCCATGAGGCTGATGATGAATTTAGCCGCTTTGTTTCGTTTTTCGCGATCCTCGATGGTGCAGATATACTGGATCATTTTTTGAATATTTCTCCCATATTCGGGAATCACCATCTGCTCCCTGGTGGTATTATATTCCATTTCTTCTATCAATTTCAATTTTTTGCAAAGATACAATTATTAAACAATCTTTAACCGGGCGAACCTTAAAAGAAGTTGTTTCTGACCAATTCCCTGAAAAAAGACGGTCGCCTTTTTATTTGGACCAATTCCCTCCAGATTAAGAACTTTTCCATTTCCAAATCGTTCATGATTGACTTCCATCCCGACTTGGATTTCATCTATGCCGGGTAAAGGAGCATTCGCAGAATCATTTTCGTTAAAAATTTTATGGAAGTTAGCAGGTACTACAATTTTCCTGGGTTGAGACGTTATTCCGGGAAGTGTGGCAGAAAAATTCTCTTTGACCGGAAAGCTTTCTTTTTTTGTGATAGGTCTTTGGGGAAATTCGAGTTGGTTTTCAGGTATCTCTCCGATAAAACGACTTGGCTCACACATGATAAGATTACCCCATCGATATCGGTTTTCGGCATAACTAAGTGTCAATTTCTGTTGCGCCCGGGTAAGGGCGACATAAAACAAACGACGTTCTTCTTCCAAATCGGACCGGGAGTTCAAGGATTGAATGGAGGGGAACAGGTTTTCCTCAAGTCCTACGATAAAAACATAAGGAAATTCAAGACCCTTGGCTGAATGAACCGTCATCAGGTTCACTTTGTCATCGCTCGGGTCATTCTTTATATCGGTATCGGTAAGTAAGACAATATCCTGCATGAATTCGTCGAGGGTTCGGATAGTATTAATCTCCATTTCCCCCGTTTCAGGATCGACCCGGGGAGATTCTGAGAACTCTTTGACCGCATTTAGCAATTCTTCCAGATTCTCAAACCGGCTTATCCCTTCGGGAGTTTTATCCTCATTCATTTCTTTGAGTATACCGGAGGAACTGGCAATATGTTTTGCCATTTCATAACCATTCCTGACTTTCATTTGCACGGAAAAACTCTTAATCATATTGATAAAAGCCGAAATTTTCTGAGCAGTGTTCTCCGGGAGTCTGATCTTGGCTGCAGATGGATTTTCGATGATTTCAAAAATGCTCTTCTTCTGTTCATCTGCGGCGACAATCAGTTTTTCAATGGTCGTCTTTCCGATTCCACGGGCAGGATAATTGATCACCCGCAGCAGGGCGTCTTCATCCTTCAGGTTATTACTCAACCTGAAGTAAGCAAGTAAATCTTTGATTTCTTTTCGTTGGTAAAAGGAAACGCCGCCCCAGATCCGGCAAGGAATGTTCAACTTTCGAAGCGCTTCCTCATGGGATCTTGATTGAGCATTGGTCCGGTAAAGGATGGCAAATGAAACGTTTGAAAGTTGATGGTTCATTTTATTCTCAAAGATTGCCTGAGCGACCAGGTTGCTCTCTTCGGTATCGGTCGAGGCCCGGATCAGTTGTATCCTCGGTCCATCCTCATTTTTTGTCCATATTTCTTTGAAAATCTGATTTTTATTATTTTCAATAACGGCATTCGCAGCCAGGACTATCGTTTTAGTGGACCGATAATTCTGTTCAAGTTTGAATACTTTGTGATCCGGATAATCATTTCGGAAGTTCAGAATATTCTGAATGTTGGCACCTCTGAATGCATAGATGCTCTGGGCATCATCGCCAACTATGCATATGTTTTCATTATTGGCGGCTAACTTTTTGATAATAAGGTATTGCGCGTAATTCGTATCCTGGTATTCGTCTACCAGGATGTATCTGAACTTTTTTTGATATTTATACAGGACATCAGGAAAATCTTTGAGCAGAATATTCATGTTGAAAAGCAGATCGTCAAAGTCCATCGCTGAAGAACGGACCAAACGGTTCTGGTACTGAGAGAAAAGCTTGCCTGTAAGAGGTTTCCCGGAAGATGAATCGTATTCCTGAATTTCCGGATTGAGGTTGTACTCTTCCGCTGATATCAAACTGGTTTTTGCAGCAGAGATTCTATGTAAAATGAAACCCGGTTGGTATATCTTCTCATCGAGGTTGTTTTCCTTAATCAGGTTTTTAATAACTCTTTTTGTATCATCCGTATCATAGATGGTATAATTAGACGGATATCCGAGCCGGTGTCCCTCGATTCGAAGGACTCGGGCAAAAATAGAATGAAAAGTTCCCATCCAAACGTTCTGGGCTTCAGTGCCGGCCAGCACAATAATCCGGTCTTTCATTTCGCGCGCCGCTTTGTTGGTAAATGTCAGCGCCAGAATATTAAAAGGATCAATTCCTTTTTCTATAAGATATGCAACACGGTACGTCAATGTCCTTGTTTTCCCAGACCCGGCACCGGCAATGACCATAACGGGGCCTTCTGTTTCCTGAACAGCAGCCCTTTGCGCCTCATTCAGATCATCGAGGATATATATTGGCATGATATAGATTTGGCTGGCAAAAATACTGGTTTAATGCACATCCGAATCAGCAAAGCTTGAGATAATATGAACAAAAGTGTGATTTCGGATTTTTGTAACCATTTTTTTATCTTTGAAGATTCATTGACATAATATTATAATACCGTATTATGAAGTTTCCTCTTTTTCAGATCATCAATTACGCACTGATTCTGGTCGTTCTTATTTTATTTATCAGGTATATCTGGGATATGTTTTTTGATCGGGGATATCAACCTGCATCCTGGCAGGAGGCAAAAAAACGGAAGAATATACCTGAACTTCTTCGGCGACTTGAAAAAAATTATCCCGACAAGGTACGTTTCTTTAACTGGTGGATTCAGGTTGTGCGGTTAAAGAAAGAAAACGTTATTGGCGACTTTGCCGAACTTGGCGTATATAAGGGAGAGAGTGTTAGAGTAATTCATCAAATGGATCCCGACCGAAAATTTCATCTATTCGATACTTTCGAAGGTTTTACGGGAAAGGATTTACGGCATGAAACGGGAGAAGCTGCCACATATACTACTGAACATTTTGCGGACACCAGTGTTTTGAAAGTATTACAAAAGATAAATGGGAATCAGAATCTTATCATTCACAAGGGATATTTCCCCGATACTACTTCAGGTTTAGAGGGGAAAAAGTTTGCAATGGTAAATATGGATTGCGACTTATATAATCCGACCCGGGCAGGCCTTGAATTTTTTTATCCGAGATTATCTCCGGGAGGTGTTATTTTAGTACATGATTATAATTCGAAATGGGAGGGAATTGTAAGAGCGGTCGACGAATTCATGATGAAAATACCCGACCCTTATTTCATTCTTCCCGATATGGAAGGAACCGTAGTGATTATCAAGAGAAAATGATTTTTATTTTTTTTTGAACTTTTTTCTTGTCGGAGTTAAATAAAGTTTTAAATTTGCACCCGCAAAATTCTTATTGATTTTTGCCGGGGAATAAAGCCGAAAATAACAAGGAAACCTGATAAAGTGAGACTTCTATAGGTTCCAATCGCAGGCAGACCGATGAATGCGATGATATGTCTCTACAGATTTATCGACCTCCTTTGCTTTTTCATGCAGACTTTCCCAAGTCAAGTTTAGTTATTGAGTATGATTCAGTTTTTCGTTAAGAATGTTGTTAGTATTAAATTAATTTGTACTTTTGCACTCCCATTTTTAGGGCTTTTAACCTATATTGTTTTATAAAAACATTGATATGCCAACGATTTCGCAATTGGTTCGTAAAGGAAGAAAAAAATTAACTGATAAAAGCAAAGCACCTGCTTTAGATTCTTGTCCTCAAAGACGTGGTGTTTGTGTGCGTGTCTATACGACCACTCCTAAAAAGCCGAATTCAGCCATGCGTAAAGTGGCTCGTGTTCGTCTGACTAATGGAAAGGAAGTAAATGCATACATTCCGGGAGAAGGTCATAATCTGCAGGAACACTCCATTGTGATGATTCGTGGTGGCCGTGTTAAAGACCTTCCGGGAGTGCGTTACCATATCATCCGTGGAGCGCTTGACACATCCGGTGTCGAGGGGCGCAAACAACGCAGAAGCAAGTACGGCGCAAAACGTCCTAAAGAGAAAAAGGCATAATATGAATAGGCAACGGCAATGGTTGCCTATATTCACTTAGAAGAAAAAAAATGAGAAAATCAAAACCAAAGAAAAGAACGCTCGTTCCTGATCCTAAGTTTAGCGATACCCTGGTAACAAAATTTGTAAACAACATGATGTTAAAGGGCAAGAAGAATATTGCCTATGATGTTTTTTACGAAGCCATTGAGATCGTCTCTGACAAAACAAAAGAAAATGGTCTGGAAGTCTTTAAGAAAGCGTTGGCAAATGTCACTCCTTCGGTCGAGGTTCGAAGTCGCCGTATTGGGGGAGCTACTTTCCAGATTCCTTCAGAAATTCGGCCTTCAAGAAAAATTTCCATTGGTATGAAATCCTTGGTGACTTTTTCCAGGAAAAGGCATGAGAAAAGCATGGGACAGAAATTAGCCGCCGAGATTGTTGCCGCCTATAAAGAAGAAGGGGCCGCATATAAAAGAAAAGAAGATACGCACCGAATGGCTGAAGCCAATAAAGCGTTTTCACATTTCAGATTTTAATTTTTACAAAAGAGAGACAATAATTAATAAAATGTCCGGTAAATTAGAAAATACAAGAAACATTGGCATCATGGCTCATATCGACGCGGGTAAAACCACGACGACTGAGCGCATCTTGTATTATACCGGGACCAATTATAAGCTGGGTGAGGTTCATGACGGGACTGCTACGATGGACTGGATGGTTCAGGAGCAGGAGCGCGGAATTACTATTACCTCTGCTGCAACCACGGTCTACTGGGATTATCATGATCAAAAGTACCGGATCAATATTATCGATACACCCGGTCATGTTGATTTTACCGTTGAAGTGGAACGTTCGCTGCGGGTGCTCGATGGTGCTGTCGCCTTATTTTGTGCCGTAGGTGGCGTTGAACCCCAGTCAGAAACTGTCTGGAAACAGGCAAATAAATATAATGTTCCTCGACTGAGTTTCATCAACAAAATGGATCGCACCGGAGCTGATTTTTTCCATGTAATCAGCCAGATCCGCGAAAAACTTGGAGCTAATCCCATTCCTGTACAACTTCCGATTGGCGCCGAAGATAATTTCATAGGCATCGTCGATCTTATTACCAACAAGGCATACGAATGGAATGAAGAGTCATTTGGCCGTGAATACACTGAGATACCGGTACCGGAAAACATGAAGGAACTGGTTGAAGAGTATCGGATGAAACTGATTGAAGGAGTTGCCGAGGAGAGTGATGAACTGCTTCATAAATTCATGGAAGACCATAATTCTATAACCGAACAGGACATTATTACCCAGTTACGCAAGGCCACTATTCAGGGAAGAATTACTCCGGTGACCTGTGGAGCATCTTTTAAAAATAAAGGAGTTCAGTTACTGATCGACAGTATTGTGAAATTTCTTCCCTCTCCCTATGATATGCCGCCCATTCATGCGATCAATCCTTATACGGAGAAAGAAGAAATCATTCATCCCGATCCAAACGAACCTTTTGCAGCCCTTGCATTTAAGATAGCTACCGATCCGTTTGTCGGTAGGATTGCATTTTTTCGTGTTTATTCTGGTTCTCTCAATGCCGGCGAAGTAGTATTAAATACCCGTACTAATAAAAAAGAACGTCTGCTTCGAATTATGCTCATGCATGCTAATAAACAAAATCCACTGAAACAGATCGAGGCGGGCGAGATTGCTGCTGCTGTGGGATTTAAAGATATTCGTACCGGGGATACCCTGTGCAGCCTGAAACATCCCGTGGTTTTAGAAACCATGGTATTTCCGGAACCTGTCATAAACATGGCGATTGAACCGAAAACACAGGATGATTTGGAAAAATTGTCCATTGCTTTAAAGAAACTGGCCGAAGAAGATCCTACTTTCCAGGTAAAAGTTGATGAAGAAACAGGTCAGACACTCATTAGCGGGATGGGCGAATTGCATCTCGAAGTCCTTTGCGATCGGATGCGACGCGAATTTAACATTGAAGTAAATCGTGGAAATCCGCAGGTGGCCTATAAAGAAGCTATTATAAGCACGGTTGTTCATCATGAAGTATATAAGAAGCAAACCGGAGGTAAAGGCCGTTTTGCTGACCTTGTTATTGAAGTTTCTCCTGCCGACAAAGGTTTGAAAGGTCTTCAGTTCGTTAATGAGATCAGAGGGGGGAATATTCCTAAGGAATTTATTCCAGCCATTGAAAAAGGATTGAAAGCCGCATTAAACAATGGTCCGATTGTCGGTTTCCCGATCGAAAGGATCAAAGTTAAATTGATAGATGGATCATACCATAGTGTGGATTCCGATCCTCTTTCATTCCAGATTGCCGCAGGTATCGCAATGAAGGAGGCTTTTAAGAAAGCAAAAGCTGTCCTTTTAGAGCCGATCATGAAATATGAAATTATCACTCCAAGTGAATATATGGGTGAGGTGACCAGCGATATAACAAAACGTCGCGGTCATGTTGAAGAAGTTGAATCGAGGATCGGTAACCATGTTATCCGTGGAACAGTTCCTTTAGCAGAGATGTTCGGATATGTAACGGTATTACGTAGCCTGACCTCGGGCCGGGCTACAGAAATGTTGGAATTTTCGCACTATGCGGCTACTCCGACGGAAGTTCAAAATGATGTTTTATTTAAAATCAGGGGCTATGTCCCGGCATACCAATAGAGAGAAAGATTTCAATATTATCTCTTAAATGAAAACAAAACAAAATAAGAAAACGTGAGCCAGAGAATCAGAATCAAACTTAAGTCTTACGATTATAGCCTGGTTGACAAATCAGCAGAGAAGATTGTAAAGACCGTAAAAGCAACGGGCGCCGTCGTTAGCGGGCCGATCCCATTGCCGACCGATAAAAAAATCTTTACCGTGCTTCGTTCAACCTTTGTGAATAAAAAGTCAAGGGAGCAGTTTCAATTGTGCACCTATAAGCGGTTGCTTGATATTTATAGTACCACTTCAAAAACTATCGATGCATTGATGAAACTTGAACTTCCTAGTGGGGTTGAAGTTGAGATCAAGGTATAATTCGTAAAACAGAAAGTAAAGAAAAATAAAAAGAGATGTCTGGATTAATTGGTAAAAAAATCGGTATGACCAGTATTTATGATGCAAATGGGAAGAATGTCCCTTGCACGGTCATTGAAGCTGGCCCTTGTGTGGTTACACAAGTCCGATCCAAAGAAAAGGAGGGCTATGATGCCATCCAGCTTGCCTATGAGGACAAAAAGGAAAAACATACAACTAAAGCAGAACGGGGACACTTTACCAAAGCGGGAATCACTCCAAAGAAAGTAGTGGCAGAATTTACTCGTTTTGAGCCCGGTCATCAGAAATCGTTCGGCGATATTATACGTGTTGATATTTTTGAAGAGGGTGAGTTTATTGATGTTGTGGGAGTTTCAAAAGGAAAAGGATTTCAGGGTGTTGTCAAACGGCATCATTTTGGAGGAGTGGGTGAAGCCACACACGGACAACATAATCGCCTTCGCGCTCCGGGGTCTGTCGGCGCTTCTTCTTGGCCGTCGCGGGTTATGAAAGGATTACGGATGGCCGGTCGGATGGGAGGTAACCGTGTAAAAGTGATCAATTTACAGATTTTAAAAATAATCCTGGATAGGAACCTTGTATTAGTGAAAGGTGCTATCCCTGGATCCAATGGTTCATATGTAATTATTGAGAGATGGAAGTAGAAGTTTATAATGTAAAAGGAACAAAGACTACCCGAAAGGTTGCATTGGACGACACAATTTTTGCGATCGAACCAAACGATCATGCTATTTATCTGGATGTAAAGCAACATCTGGCAAATCAGCGGCAGGGAACCCATAGTTCAAAAGAGAAGTCGATGCTATCTGGCAGTACAAAAAAATTGCATAAACAAAAGGGCACAGGTGGCTCGCGTAAAGGGAGTATAAAAAATCCATTATTCCGTGGCGGTGCCAGGATCTTTGGACCACAACCACGCGATTATACCTTCAAGCTGAATAAGAAACTGAAAAAACTAGCTCGAAAATCAGCCCTGAGCTATAAAGTGAAAGACAATGGGTTGATTATCGTTGAAGATTTTTCTTTCGAAGCTCCCAAAACTAAAAATTTCTCTGAGTTTCTTAAGAATTTTCAACTGACCGGAAAAAAAACCTTATTGATAATTCATCAGATGGATAATAACCTGATCCTTGCTTCCAGAAATTTAAAAAGGGTGAAAATCTTAATGGCTTCTGATTTAAATACCTATGAAATACTGGATGCAACCCAACTCCTGATCACAGAAAGTTCAGTTAAAGAAATTGAAAAAATCCATCAGAATTAACCGATAATCCGATACGACAATGACAGTTATTTTAAAGCCGATCATTACCGAGAAAATGACCCAGATGGGTGAGAAACTCAACCGGTATGGGTTTATGGTTGATCGAAAAGCAAACAAACTTCAGATAAAACAGGCAATAAAAGACCTGTATGGAGTAGATGTTGCTACCGTAAATACACTGGTTTTTTCTGGAAAGAATAAAACCCGCTATACAAAAACCGGAATAATTTCTGGAAGAACCAGCACATATAAGAAAGCCATTGTTACTTTGGCAAAAGGTGAATCAATTGATTTTTACAGCAATATTTAAATAAATGGCGCTTAAGAAATATAGACCAACAACACCCGGCCAGCGTTTTAAAGTCATCAGTGCATATGATGATCTTACGACCGCGGTACCTGAGAAAAGACTGTTAACCCCATCCAGGAAGACCGGTGGAAGAAACAATGAAGGTAAAATGACCATGCGTTATATGGGGGGTGGTCATAAACAAATGTACCGTATTGTTGATTTCAAGCGGGATAAAGAAGATATTCCTGCCGTCGTCAAAACGATCGAATACGATCCCAATCGAACCGCCAGGATTGCTCTCGTGAATTATATCGATGGCGAAAAGCGATATATCATAGCCCCGCATGGCTTGAAAGTTGGACAGACCATCCTTTCCGGGAAAGGGGCTTCACCTGAAATAGGAAATACCTTGTATTTAAGCGAGATTCCTTTCGGTACGGTGATCCATAATGTAGAGTTACGGCCTGGTCAGGGAGCCAAGCTCGTCAGAAGTGGTGGTTCTTATGCCCAGTTGATGTCGAGAGATGGCAAATTTGCTATCATTAAAATGCCTTCGGGCGAAACCCGGATGATCCTTCAGGCATGCAAAGCTACCATTGGAATGGTTTCCAATATTGACCATAGCCTCGAATCGCATGGGAAAGCAGGACGAAAACGTTGGCTGGGCCGACGTCCGCGAAACCGTGGAGTAACAATGAACCCAGTTGATCATCCAATGGGAGGTGGGGAAGGACGTGCTTCCGGTGGTCATCCGAGATCGCGCAAAGGTATACCTGCCAAGGGGTATAAAACGCGTTCGAAGAAAAAGCAATCGAACCAGTATATTGTTGAAAAAAGGAAGAAATAACCCAATATAATAAGAAATGAGCCGATCACTTAAAAAAGGTCCTTATATCAATTACAAATTGGAGAAAAAGGTCATGGAACTTGTCGATTCCAAGAAGAAAACCGTTATCAAGACATGGTCGCGTGGATCAATGATTTCTCCTGATTTTGTGGGTCAAACCATCGCTGTTCATAACGGGAATAAATTTATTCCTGTTTATGTCACAGAAAACATGGTGGGTCATAAACTGGGTGAATTTGCCCCCACCCGGATTTTTAGAGGACATGCAGGAAATAAAGATAAAGCTAAAAAATAAAGCCGTTAAAAAATAGACTATGGGAGTCAGAAGTCGAACCAGAGCAGAAAATAGGAAAGAGGCCAAAAAACAGGTGGCTTTTGCCAAACTTTACAACTGCCCATCATCCCCACGTAAAATGAGGCTGGTGGCGGATCTGATCAGAGAAAAACGTGTTGAATTGGCACTCCATATCCTGAAACATAATGCAAAGCAACCTTCAGAATGTTTGCGCAAGTTGCTGCTCTCTGCCATATCCAATTGGCAGGCTAAGCATGAAGGTGTTAAAATCGAAGATAGCGACCTCTTTGTAAAGGAAGTTTTTGTTGATTCAGGACGTCAGCTGAAACGAATTCAGCCAGCCCCGCAGGGGCGTGCACACCGGATAAGGAAGCGCTCCAATCATGTGACTATATTACTCGACAGTCGTAATAAACCGGTTACGGAAATCAAAGAAACAACGGAAAAAGTTAAAGAAAATAAATCAGCAATATAAAACGAAATTTTAATGGGACAAAAGACCAATCCGATTGCTAACAGGTTAGGCATTATCCGCGGCTGGGACTCAAACTGGTTCGGCGGAACGAATTTTGAACCCAAACTTATTGAGGACGATAAAATCCGTAAATACCTTAATGCTCGTCTTTCGAAGGCAGGTATTGCAAAAGTTGTCATTGAAAGAACATTAAAGCTGGTAACTGTGACGATCCATACTGCACGTCCGGGCATCATCATAGGGAAAGGGGGCCAGGAAGTTGACAAGCTTAAAGAAGAGTTGAAAAAGATTACCCGGAAAGAAATACAGATCAATATTTCTGAAATAAAAAGGCCTGAACTTGATGCAGTCATTGTATCTAATACTGTTGCCAGTCAAATCGAAGGTCGAATTTCATACCGTCGTGCGATTAAGACATCTATTGCCTCGGCAATGCGTATCGGTGCTGAAGGTATTAAAATAATGATTTCTGGTCGTCTTGGCGGGGCAGAAATGGCTCGCCGCGAACAATATAAAGAAGGCCGTATCCCTTTACATACTTACCGCGCGGATATCGATTATGCAACTGCGGAAGCACATACAACGTATGGCCGGATCGGAATCAAGGTATGGATTTGTAAAGGTGAGATTTATGGACGTCCGGACTTGGTACCAAGCGCTGCAAGTACAAAAATGAAATCCTCACAGCAGCATCCCGGAAAAAGCAGCGGTGGGCCAAGAGGAAAAAGCAGAAACAGAAAATAATCATTGGGAACTATAATATTTCTGAGTAATGTTACAACCAAAAAAGACAAAATACAGGAAACAGCAGAAAGGTAAGATGAAGGGTAATGCTCAACGCGGCCATCAGCTTGCTTTTGGCTCATTTGGCATTAAAACATTGGAAGAAGCCTGGATCACTGGTCGCCAGATCGAAGCAGCCCGTCAGGCTATTACGCGACATATGAAACGCGAAGGCCAACTTTGGATCCGCATCTTCCCCGACAAGCCAGTTACTAAAAAACCTGCTGAAGTCCGTATGGGTAAAGGGAAAGGGGCTCCTGAATATTTCGTGGCACGAGTCACGCCAGGCAGAATACTTTTTGAAATTGATGGAGTTCCGATGAATGTTGCTAAGGAATCACTTCGTCGTGGAGCTCAGAAGTTGCCGGTTGCTACAAAAATCGTGATAAGGACCGATTACGATGAAGAAGAGATATAAGGCTGTATAACCGCTCCTTCTTGCATAAATAAAGATTAAAAAAATGGAACAGAAAGTAATTAGAGAATTTACCACAGGTGAAGTCCTGGAAAGGTTGGATGAAGAAAAACGTCAACTGACCAAATTGAAGCTTAACCATGCCGTTTCACCGTTAGAAAACCCGAATAAAATCAAGGCTTATCGGAAAACCATTGCCCGTCTTGAAACGGAATTACGTCATCGGGTTATAAAAGGAGAAATAATTACTAAACCAGTAAAAAAGCAATAAAGACGCTATCAGTGCGCCTCATCTAATGAGATAGAAATGGAAAAAAGAAAACTGAGAAAGGAAAAAACGGGCATCGTCGTCAGTAACAAAATGGAGAAATCCATGGTTGTTGAAGTTGAACGTAAAGTGAAGCATCCCAAATATGGAAAATTCGTAAAGAAAACTTCCCGCTTCATGGCCCATGATGAAAAAAATGAGACCAGCGAGGGCGATAAAGTGCTGATCGCGGAAACCAGGCCGCTCAGTAAAAATAAATGTTGGAGACTTGTCGAAATCATTGAAAAGGTTAAATAGCCATGATACAACAAGAGTCAAGATTAACAGTAGCAGATAACAGCGGAGCCAAGGAAGTCCTTTGTATAAAGGTTCTTGGCGGAACACGCAAGCGGTACGCATCTATCGGAGACCGGATCATTGTGACAGTGAAAAATGCACTTCCTTCCGGAAATATTAAAAAAGGAACAGTCTCAAAAGCTGTCGTAGTAAGAACAAAAAAAGAGATTCGTCGTGCGGATGGCTCTTACATCCGTTTTGACGACAATGCAGTTGTCATGCTCAATGCTACCGGTGAAATGATTGGTACCCGCATTTTTGGGCCGGTTGCAAGAGAGCTAAGAGAAAAACAATTTATGAAAATCGTTTCCTTAGCGCCTGAGGTGCTATAAGTATATACAATAATACCATGCAGAAAAAATTACATATCCGCAAAGGGGACACTGTCAAGATCATCTCCGGTGATTCGAGAGGTCAGCAAGGTAAAGTCCTGAAGGTCGAAACTGGTAAATATATGGCCATTGTGGAAGGGGTCAATATGGTCTCAAAAAACACCAAGCCCAACGCCAAAAATCCCAAAGGAGGGATCATTAAAAAAGAGGCACTGGTGCATATCTCGAACCTTATGGTAATCGATAATTCCGGAAGCCCTTCACGGACTGGAAGAAAACTGGATAGCAAAACAGAAAAATTGGTTCGTTATTCTAAAAAAACAGGGGAGGTTATAAAATAATGGCATATAAACCAAGATTGAAAGAAAAGTACCTGAATGAAGTTGTCCCGGCTTTAATGACACAGTTCAATTATAAAAGCCCGATGCAGGTGCCAAGAATCGAGAAGATTTGTTTGAACCAAGGTTTGGGAATTGCCAATACCGACCGTAAACATATGGATAATGGTATTGCCGAGATGACGATGATCACCGGTCAGAAAGCAGTAGCGACAAAATCGAAGAAAGATATCTCTAATTTTAAACTTAGAAGGGGAAATGCAATCGGAGCTCGGGTGACACTTCGGGGTGAAAACATGTACGAATTTCTTGATCGCCTCATTTCAGTTGCCCTTCCGCGCGTGAGAGATTTCCGCGGCCTCAACGATAAAGGATTTGATGGTCGGGGTAATTATACGCTTGGTATTACCGAACAGATCATCTTTCCGGAAATCGATATTGATAAAGTGGCAAGGATTAACGGACTTGATATTACTTTCGTTACTTCTGCCCGTTCCGATCGGGAAGCATATGCCCTGCTGAAAGAATTTGGTATTCCTTTTAAAACAAGATCATAATATGGCAAAAGAATCAATTAAAGCCAGAGAGCATAAGAGAGAACAACTCGTCAAAAAATTTGCAGAGAAACGGAAAGTGCTTAAAGATGCAGGCGACTTTCTTGGTTTGCAAAAATTACCAAAAAATGCCTCACCGGTTCGGTTGCACAATCGTTGTAAGCTGACCGGACGTCCCAAAGGATATATGAGGCTTTTTGGAATCTCCCGTATAAATTTCAGGGAGATGGCGAACAAAGGGTTAATTCCCGGCGTGAAGAAAGCAAGTTGGTAAATGAGAAAAATAAACAAATTAAAGTAGAAGATAAATGGTTACGGATCCCATTGCAGATTATTTGACAAGAATACGGAATGCCGTGATGGCCAACCATCGGGTTGTCGAAATTCCGAAGTCTAAAATTAAAGAAGAAATCACCAGAATCCTTTTTGAAAAAGGGTATATCCTGAATTACAAAGTGGAAGAGGAACCCCATCCCGGTATTATTAAGATTGCATTAAAATACCACCCGGTGACTAAAATATCTGCTATTAATTCACTGGTAAGAGTTTCTAAACCCGGATTAAGAAAATATACCGATGCGGATAAATTACCACGAGTATTGAACGGTCTAGGCATTGCCATTCTGTCGACTTCTCATGGATTGATGACCGATAAGGAAGCCCGCGTAAAGAAAATAGGTGGGGAAGTCTTATGTTTTATCAGCTAATAAGGAGAATAGAAACATGTCAAGAATAGGAAAACTACCAATCCAAATACCCGCTGACGTGAAGGTTACCGTCTCCGAAACGAACCTGGTCACCGTGAAAGGGAAATTGGGTGAACTTCAGCAACAGATCGATCCTAAGATTACTATTAAAGTTGAGGATTCCTCGATTCTGGTTTTGCGCAGTTCTGATGAACGCAATGAACGGTCAAAACATGGGCTCTACCGGTCTCTGCTTTTTAACATGGTGAAGGGCGTTTCGGAAGGATTCACTCTTGTCCAGGAATTAGTCGGAGTGGGATATAAAGCTTCTGCTAACGGACAATTATTGGAATTGTCGTTGGGTTATTCACATAACCTTTTGTTGGAACTTCCGCAGGAAATTAAAATACAAACTACTGCTGAAAAAGGAAAAAACAACACTATCATTCTAAAATCTGTTGATAAACAGCTTCTTGGACAATTAGCTGCAAAGATCCGCTCCTTCCGGAAACCGGAACCTTATAAAGGGAAGGGAGTTCGGTTCATGGGTGAAGAAATAAAGAAAAAAGCCGGTAAATCTGCAGCAGGACAATAAAATACGTCGGACGATCGGCCGGACCGTCTTTGAAAAAGATAAAATTAAAAAAAAATGGCAATAAAGAGTAGAAAAGAGTATCGCAGGTTCAGGATCAAACAACGCGTACGTAAAATCATAAATGGGACTCCTGACAGGCCTCGCATGACCGTTTTCAGAAGTTGCAAAGAAATCTATGTTCAACTGATTGATGATCTATCGGGAAAAACCCTTATTGCTGCTTCTTCCATGGGAAAAGACATGAAAGATATTAAGGGCAATAAAACTGAAGTCGCAAAACAAGTTGGTAAACTGATTGCGGAAAAAGCACTTCAGGCAGGGATATCTAAAGTGGTCTTTGATCGGAATGGTTATTTATATCACGGCAGGGTCAAATCTTTAGCGGATGCAGCGCGGGAAGGTGGCCTTAAATTTTAAAGATTTATGACAAACGCTAACGTAAAAAGAGTAAAATCAAGCGAGATTGAGTTCAAGGACCGACTTGTAAGCATCCAACGCGTGACGAAAGTCACCAAGGGTGGACGGACCTTTAGTTTTTCTGCAATTGTGGTTGTAGGAAATGAAAATGGGGTGGTCGGATATGGACTTGGAAAAGCAAAAGAAGTTACTGCTGCCATCTCAAAGGGGATTGATGATGCAAAGAAAAACTTAGTCAAGGTGCCTATTCTAAAAGGAACCATTCCTCATGAACAACTTGGGAAATATAGTGGCGCGCTGGTTTTCCTAAAGCCTGCCGCACCCGGTACCGGAGTAATTGCAGGTGGTGCAATGCGCGCTGTCCTTGAAAGCGTAGGAGTAAAAGATGTTCTTGCAAAGTCAAAAGGATCTTCCAATCCTCACAGTGTAGTTAAGGCTACAATCAATGCCTTGGTTAAGTTACGCGATCCTTATACTATTGCCCAGTTGAGAGGAGTCGAATTAAGTAATGTATTTAATGGCTGAGAATTACAACATATAAAAAGGCTATCTTAAAAAATGGAAAAAATAAAAGTAACACAGGTTCGCAGTGGAATCGGAAGGCCGATGAGGCAAAAACGTACACTGGAAGCGCTGGGACTGAAACGAATCCGTCAAACAGTAGAACATGACGCAACGCCCCAGATATTAGGGATGGTCAATAAAGTAAAACATCTCGTTAGTATTGAGGAAGTCTAACAACAGATAAAGGAAATTGAAATGGATTTAAGCAATCTTAAACCGGCAAAAGGTTCGATTAAAAAAGTAAAAAGAATTGGCAGAGGGCAAGGCTCCGGTCATGGAGGAACCTCTACCCGTGGTCATAAAGGCGCACAATCGCGGTCGGGCTATTCCAAAAAACTAGGATACGAAGGGGGGCAGATGTCACTGGTTCGCAGGGTCCCTAAGTTTGGTTTCAAGAATTTTAACCGGATTGAATATAAGGGTATTAACCTCGACGTTTTACAACAGATCGCAGAAAAAAAGAACCTTCAGAATATCGATCTTGGCGTTCTTGTTGAAAGTGGATATGTATCAAAAAAAGACCGGATTAAAATTCTTGGGCGTGGAGAACTTAAAATGAAGATTGAAGTTACTGCCCATGCGTTTTCTGCCAGCGCAAAAAAAGCAATCGAGGAACTTGGAGGAAAAGCTAATATACTTTAATCTTGTTTGAATGAAAAAGCTGATTCAGACTATACGGAACATTTGGAAAATTGACGACCTCAGGAAAAGGATCCTTTATACCATCGGAATTATCCTGATTTACCGTCTTGGCGCTTATGTGGTTTTACCCGGAATTGATCCCTCTGGTCTAGATGCCTTGCAGAACCAAACTAAAAGCGGATTACTGGGACTCTTAAATATGTTTTCCGGCGGCGCTTTTTCAAATGCATCAATTTTTGCTTTGGGAATCATGCCTTATATCTCTGCCTCTATCGTGATGCAATTGCTTGGTATGGCTATCCCTTATTTCCAGAAGTTGCAGAAGGAAGGGGAAAGCGGACGTAAGAAAATCAACCAGATGACCCGGTATCTGACCGTAATCATTCTTGTTTTTCAAAGTCCTGCATATATTGCTAATCTGGCTTCCCAGATATCCCCGGAACATATCTATCCATTTACTGCCACGGTAACCCAAAATTCGGTATTCTCATTTTTTGGCATTATGTCCATCGTTATCTTGACTTCCGGTTCTATGTTTGTCATGTGGCTGGGTGAAAGAATTACCGATAAGGGTATTGGTAATGGAATATCGCTGATCATCATGATCGGTATTATTGCCAGGTTGCCTTTTTCTTTGTTCGGGGAACTCGTCTCCAGAATGGAACAAAAGGGAGGCGGACTTGTATTCTTCGTGGTTGAGTTGGCCTTTTTGGTTCTGGTGATTCTGGTGACAATTCTCCTGGTACAGGGAACCCGGAAAATCCCCGTGCAATATGCAAAGAGAATAGTTGGGAACAAACAATATGGAGGCGTACGGCAGTATATTCCATTGAAGGTGAATGCAGCCGGAGTTATGCCGATTATTTTTGCCCAGGCAATTATGTTTTTACCATTGACAATTGCCGGATTTGCCAGTAATGAAACTCTGAGCGGTTTTGCACAGGCATTTACCGATATGAATGGTTTCTGGTATAACCTTACTTCCTTCATCCTGATCATACTCTTTACCTATTTCTATACTGCCATTACCGTAAATCCAAATCAGATGGCGGAAGATATGAAGAAGAACGGAGGATTTATTCCAGGTGTCAAACCCGGGAAAAAGACGGCAGAGTTTATCGATAACGTCATGTCAAGGATAACTTTACCCGGTTCAATTTTCCTTGGATTTGTTGCTGTTATGCCTGCATTTGTCAGATTGGTGGGGGTTACTAGCTCATTCGCCGCTTTTTATGGCGGAACCTCATTATTGATCCTTGTCGGAGTGGTTTTAGATACTTTGCAACAGGTGGAGAGTCACCTGCTGATGCGTCATTATGACGGTCTGACCAAATCGGGGAGGATTAAAGGGCGCTCATCATATTCCATTTCCGGTTAATATCCAAACTGATTATTCAGATGGTTGTCAAATCGGCGGAAGAAATAGCGTTGTTGCGTGAAAATGCGATTATTGTAAGTAAAACTTTAGCAGAAGTCGCAAAATTTATAAAACCGGGTGTCAAAGCGATGACACTTGATAAAATAGCGGAGGCCTTTATAAGGTCGGAAGGAGCGGTACCAGGTTTTAAAGGGTATCGGGGATTCCCTTCTACTTTATGCATCTCAATCAATGAAGAGGTTGTGCATGGAATACCGGGAGAAAGAGTTCTTAAAAATGGTGATATTGTTTCGGTCGATTGCGGATGCATGAAGCATGGGTATTATGGAGATTCTGCCTATACCTTCGCAGTTGGAGACGTTGAACAAGATGTACTCAATTTACTGAAGCGAACAAAAGAATCTTTATTCAAGGCCCTGGATATTGCAATTGCAGGGTTGCGAACAGGAGATATTGGTTTCGTGATTCAGGAATATGTCGAATCATTTGGTTATTCCGTGGTTCGGGAACTTGTAGGACATGGGATTGGAAAACAATTGCACGAGAAACCGGATATTCCCAATTATGGTAAAAGGGGATCGGGGCCGAAAATGCCGGAAGGATTGACGATTTGTATTGAACCGATGATTAATTTGGGGACAAAAAATATTGTTCAGGCAAGGGATGGATGGACCATCCGGACATCAGACAGGATGCCGTCTGCTCATTTTGAATTGACGGTAGCGATCAGGAAGGAACAATCGGATGTTTTATCAACCTTTCAATACATCGAGGAGGTACTTAATGCTGCGATGTAATAAAAAGCTGAAAAGAAAAGAAAATATCTAATGGCAAAACAAGCATCCTTACAGCAAGATGGCACCGTCGTTGAATCGCTTGGAAATGCGATGTTCCGCGTCGAACTGGAGAACGGACATGTGATAACGGCACATATATCCGGAAAAATGCGAATGCATTATATTAAAATTTTACCAGGAGATAAAGTCCGGATCGAGATGTCGCCTTATGATTTAACAAAAGGAAGAATAACATTCAGATATCAATAGTTCTAAATTAACGAACATGAAAGTCAGAGCATCAATTAAAAAAAGGTCTGCAGATTGTAAGATCGTTCGCAGGAAAGGTAAACTATATGTTATCAATAAAAAAAATCCCAAGTTCAAACAAAGACAAGGTTAAGATTAATATAATATAAAATTCAATCAGTATGGCCAGAATTGCAGGTATTGATTTACCTAAGAATAAACAGGGAGAAATAGGACTGACTTATATATACGGAATCGGAAGAAGTACAGCCCTGAAAATCCTCACGTTGGCGGGAGTTGACCGGTACAAAAAAGTTCAGGATTGGAATGATGATGAGCAAAACAGAATCCGTACGATCATCAACGACAATTTTAAAATTGAAGGTGCTCTTCGTTCTGAAGTGCAGATGAATATCAAAAGATTGATGGATATCGGAAGTTATCGTGGGATTCGTCACCGTATCGGATTACCTGTTCGCGGACAAAGTACTAAGAATAACGCACGGACCCGTAAGGGCAGAAAAAAAACAGTTGCTAATAAGAAGAAAGCAACAAAGGGTTAATGAATAACGAATGTAGTATTATAATATATGGCAAAGACTGAAAAAAGTTCAAAGAAAAGGGTAGTGAAGGTGGATGCAATTGGGAAAGCATATGTCAATGCATCCTTCAATAATATCATCGTGACGCTGACAAATAACAGCGGTCAGGTGGTCAGTTGGTCCTCAGCAGGTAAAATGGGTTTTAAAGGGTCAAAGAAGAATACCCCATATGCTGCTCAAATGGCCGCACAGGATGCTTCAAAAGTAGCTTATGACCTTGGTTTACGTAAAGTAAAAGTATTTGTTAAGGGACCCGGTGCGGGTCGTGAATCCGCGATCCGTACCCTCCATTCAAGTGGTATTGAAGTGATGGAAATTATGGATATTACTCCTCTTCCTCATAATGGATGCCGTCCTCCCAAACGTCGTAGGGTATAATCATGTCTTTTTTAGAATAAGAGTATAAAAACAAACAAATTTATCAGTACAATATGGCACGATACATTGGACCAAAATCAAAAATTGCACGGAAATTCAGGGATCCAATTTTTGGTCCGGATAAAAATTATGAGAAGAAAAATTATCCTCCAGGAATGCATGGACAAACCAAACGAAGAGCAAAAGCTTCCGAATATGGTACCCAGTTGATGGAAAAGCAGAAAGCAAAATATACATACGGGATACTGGAACGCCAATTTAAAAACACCTTCCTGAAAGCGGCGCGTAAAGGGGGGATTACCGGAGAAGTTCTGTTGCAACTAATCGAAGCACGTCTCGATAATGTTGTTTTCCGTCTTGGAATTGCTCCAACCCGCGATGGAGCGCGTCAACTTATTGGCCACCGTCATATTACCGTTAATGGTAAAGTCCTGAATATACCTTCGTATGAAGTCCGTCCAGGAGATATCGTTGCAGTCAGAGAACGTTCAAAATCTCTGGAAGTTATTATGAACTCCATTGGATCACGCGGGAGTCAGTTCCCATGGCTTGAATGGGACCGCGATATGTTAACGGGAAAATTTCTAACCTATCCCGAACGTAGCCAGATTCCGGAGAATATCAAGGAACAGTTAATTGTGGAATTGTACTCGAAATAAAATTTATTTCATGGATAGCGTCTTTCTTGTGGCGCTTTGCATAGAACAAAATATTTAACATAAAAAAATAAAGATATGGCAATATTACCGTTCCAGAAACCTGATAAGGTAATTATGGTTGAAGCCGATGATTACAGTGGTGTATTCGAGTTCCGTCCGCTCGAACCAGGGTTCGGCGTTACGATCGGAAATGCGCTCAGACGGATCTTGCTTTCTTCCCTTGAAGGATTTGCAATCACCTCTGTAAAAATAGAGGGTGTTGATCAGGAATTTTCGATTATTAAAGGGGTCATCGAAGATGTGACTGAAATTATCCTTAACTTAAAACAAATCCGTTTTAAGAGGCTGATCGATGCTGAAAGTTCGGAGAAGGTTACTGTGATTATCGCGCAACAGAAAGAATTTAAAGCTGGCGATATTAATAAATTCCTCTCCGTATTTCAAGTCCTTAATCAGGAAATAGTTATATGTCACATGGAACCGTCCGTCAAATTGACCATCGAACTATCGATCGATAAAGGCCGGGGGTATGTTCCGGCGGAGGAAAATAAGACGCTTACTTCGTCTTTGGGAAGAATTGCTATCGACTCGATTCATACGCCGATTAAAAATGTTACCTATAACATTGAAAATTTTCGTGTCGAACAAAAGACCGACTATGAAAAATTAATAATGGAAGTTGTGACTGATGGATCTATCCAGCCAAAAAATGCCTTGAAGGAAGCAGCCCGGATCCTGATCCATCATTTCATGCTTTTCTCCGATGAAAAAATCACCTTGGATGCAGCAGAAAAGACTATTACCGAAGAATTTGATGAGACTTCCTTGCATATTCGCCAACTCTTAAAAACCAAACTGGTCGATCTGGATCTCTCGGTAAGAGCATTAAATTGCCTTAAAGCAGCCGACGTGGAAACTTTAGGCGACCTGGTTGTCTTTAATAAAAACGATTTACTTAAATTCAGAAATTTTGGTAAGAAATCGCTGACTGAATTGGAAGAGTTGGTTAAGACTAAGGGACTTGAATTTGGAATGAATACAACGAAATATAAATTAGATAAGGATTAATTGCGATGAGACACCAGAAGAGAATAAACCACCTGGGACGAAAGAGCGCACACCGGAAAGCTATGCTTTCAAATATGGCATCGTCGCTGATCATCCACAAAAGGATCAATACGACCGTTGCAAAGGCAAAGGCGCTCAGAAGTTATGTTGAACCTTTGATTACCAAATCAAAGGACGATTCAACGAACTCCAGAAGAAATGTGTTTAGCTATCTCCAGAACAAAGAAGCTGTTTCCGAACTTTTTCGTGAAATTTCAAAAAAGATCTCTGATCGTCCGGGAGGATATACCCGAATTTTAAAGACGGGAAACCGTGAAGGGGATAATGCCGAATTGTGCTTTATAGAACTCGTGGATTACAATGAAGCGATGCTCACTCAAAAGGATGAAGGGAAAGCAAAAACCACAAGGAGAAAGAGATCAACTTCAAAGAAAAAAACCACCGAAGAGAGTAAGACAACATCCGAAGAACCTAAGGTGAAAAAAACGGTTACGAACAAAGAACCAGAACCGGAAGCAACCCCTGATGCGGAAGGAGAAAAAACAGAATAAAATCATGAGTACAATATTGGCAATACGGGGCAGACAGATTCTGGACTCCAGGGGAAATCCTACCATCGAGGTAGATGTTATCACTGATAACGGAGTCGTTGGACGCGCTGCAATCCCTTCAGGAGCTTCAACCGGGATTCACGAAGCGGTTGAACTACGCGACGGGGATAAAAAGTTTTATCTTGGAAAAAGTGTTCTGAAAGCCGTTCATAACGTAAATAAGGTTATTGCGGATGAAATGACCGGCATGTATGTTACGGACCAGATCGAAATTGACCGTAAACTTATTGAGTTGGATGGAACTCCCAATAAATCAAAACTGGGAGCCAATGCGATTCTTGGCGTTTCTCTCGCTGCTGCACATGCTGCTGCCCAGACTACCGGACAGGAATTATATCGGTATATCGGAGGTGTTGCGGCACAGATGTTACCGATTCCAATGATGAATATTCTGAATGGAGGTTCACATGCCGATAATTCAATCGACTTCCAGGAATTTATGATAATGCCGGTAGGAGCTTCCTCGTTTAGCGAAGCCATTCGCATGGGTTCGGAGGTTTTTCATAATTTGAAAACGGTACTGAAAAAGGGAAAATATTCGACAAATGTTGGCGATGAAGGCGGATTTGCACCAAATCTGAAATCAAATGAAGAGGCTTTACAGGTGATAATTAAAGCCATAGAACTTGCCGGATACAAACCTGGTAAAGATATCTATATCGCTCTTGATCCGGCATCCTCCGAATATTTTATCCCTGAGGAGAATGTTTATCATCTTAAAAAATCTACCGGGGAAAAACTTACTCCGGCCGAAATGGTAACTTTCTGGAAGGACTGGGTAAAACGGTACCCGATCATTTCAATTGAAGACGGAATGGCTGAAGACGATTGGGACGGATGGAAACTCATGACCCGTGAACTTGGGAGCAAGATCCAGCTTGTGGGCGATGACCTTTTTGTTACCAATGTTGAACGGCTGGCACAGGGGATAAAGAAAGGCGTTGCCAATTCAATCCTGATCAAAGTCAACCAGATTGGCACTCTTTCCGAAACTATTAATGCTGTAAATATGGCTTACAGAAACAGTTATACCGCAGTAATAAGCCATCGTTCCGGAGAGACGGAAGATGTGACTATCGCTGATTTATCCGTCGCACTGAACACGGGTTTGATAAAAACCGGTTCCGCTTGCCGTACCGACCGTGTTGCCAAGTATAATCAATTATTACGGATTGAAGAACAGTTAGGAGAGACCGCCCTGTATCTGGGAACTAACTTTAAGTATGCACGCTGATCCGGTTTTCCTTTTTTTACAATTTATTTATTCAGATCTGTTGGTTTCTCCCCTTATTTCTTCCATGCGCGCCACAGGCTTCTGTTCATCCTGCAACCAGTAAATTGATGATTCTCTGATAACAGCCCGTCTGGATATCTTTACCCTTTAAGGTTATCTATAACGTTGTATACCTTCCATTTTTCATGAGGATTTGTTTCCAATAAAGCAGGTTTGATACAAGAAGAGATCAACCCACCCTATATAAAATATGGAAATGGATATTAAAATATTTTCAACCCCTTTCCCGGCTTAGAGCCCGTTAAGAAGTCGGATCAAATTTCGAGGAAATTGTTGATCGTGGTTATCTAAATGCTTCCTTAGCAGGTGGAGTATCGTACCGGATGAAATTCCTGAATGTTTCGAAATCAGTTTCGTAGTATGAGTTTCGTAATAGCTTATCACGATCTTTAACATCGAGGTAAGGGAGATAAAATTTCTTTCTGTTTATTACATTAATTAACCTGAACCGCTCAAAAGTCTGTCCGGATAATTGAACCGGCATTACAGCGATCAACAGATTATGAGCAGCAATGGTTTTATCTATAAAAGTTTTCTGAATGTTATAAGCGATGGTAGAAGTAAAGTCCTTTTTGTCGAAATCTAAAAGAATTCCTTGGCACACAACTTCCAGGTTAATGATCGTGGGTTTGTTGTATTCAACCGAATCAGGCAGAATTTCAAGAAGTTTTGATTTTTTAAAAACGAAAAAAGATAACCCTTCTTGTTTATGCCATCCTTTAAGGAGGATAGGAAATTCATACCATCCGGTTTTGTAAAAAATGATCAGAATGGTGTAGGTCTCATTGTTTACTACTACATCTCTGAGTTGTAAAGTTTTAAAATTCTCTTTCCCTAATTTATATTGGGCTTTTGAAGATTGGTTGAATTCAGCATCCTTAAAAGGGATTTCATTCCTGGCGCTGATCCATTGCCCGTCATCCTGTAACATCCACCCCGTCGCTGACTCAAGGATAGATCTCACTTCACTGATAACCGGAAGATTGCTCTTCGATCGTTCGATCGATTGGGATACAGGTTGATCGGGTACCTGACCCAAGGCAATCTGAAAGAATAATAAGCCTATTGCGGCAAGGAAAATTCGCTTCATCCGGAGAATAGTTTATTATTTGATCTTCTGGAAAACATCCAAAAGAAGAGTAGTCACATTTTTTACATTTTCTTTAAAGACCTTCAATAACTCGTCCCAGGTAACGGGTATTTCATCGTGTTTCCATGAATCAAAATCAGTTGAAAGCGCGATGGCAGCATAGGGTATCCCTACTTCATTAGCCAAAATTACTTCGGGGGCAGTACTCATATTGATAATATCAGCCCCAAATGACCGGAACATCATCGACTCTGCCCTGGTTGAGAAGCGCGGTCCTTCAATGGTAATGACCGTTCCGGAAGGGTAATGTGCCAATCCAAGTTTTTTGCAGGATGAAATGAGGTAATCCCGGAGTATTCCAGAAAACGGATCGGCCATAGCGGTATGTTTGGCACTCCCGGGTTCGAACTTGTCAAAGAAAGTACAATTTCTTGACCGGGTGAAATCAATGAATTGATCCGGTATTACAAGAACTCCACGTTGAATTTCCTCCCGAAGACTTCCGCAGGCTGTGGTTGCAAGAATAAATTCGCAACCTAATTGTTTCATTGCTAAAATATTCGCACGGTTATTGACATAGGTAGGCGTAATTGTGTGATCCCGTCCATGGCGTGAAAGAATGAACACCTCACAGTCGTTAATGGTGCCATTAATAAAACAGGAACTTGGCGATCCATAGGGTGTCTGAATCTCAATTTCCCGGGAGTTCTTTAAAAAGTTCAACGATTCTAATCCGGTGCCCCCGATGATGCCTACTTTGCCCACAATACAAATTTTCAGCGAATATAATAGAAATCATGTCCTGATTCAAATACGATTTGTTTTATTTATAACAAAACCAACGGAGTTATCAACAGGGCTTACTGTGTGAGGGATAAAGGCTCGCTACGCGAGCGATGAAGGGCTCCCTGCGTTCGCGATGAAAGCTCACCATGTTCGTGATGCCGGATGAAGAATACAGAATGCAAGGCCCCTTTCAGTTATCGAAATTTGGAGAAGATATCAACATTTTAATAATTGAGTGAATAAAATTTGATTTTCAATATATATTTTTGTATGTTTGGGCATTATAAGGGGACCTGGTATTGTGATTTTACATGTTGGAACGGTTTCAGCTAAAATTCACCTCCTGAAGGCAACAATCACCGTTAAAATGGGGTCTGATATATAAAACCTGATCAATTCAATTTTCCGATCAAAATACGTTTTGTTATGAAAAAGTTTTATGTTTTATTCGTTTCGCTGTTTATAGCATATAGTGCTGGTTCACAAGGCTGGAAAATACAGGATCCATTACCGCAAGGTCATGAGTTATCATGTATCAGATTTACAGATCCTGATACTGGTTATACTGTTGGTGCAAAGGGAACCATACTAAAAACCACCAATGGTGGAATAGACTGGACAAGTCAAGTTTCAGGGACTTCAGTGTATTTATCATCAGTGTTCTTCACAGTTGCGGATACTGGTTATGCCGTTGGTGACTCGGGGACCATACTAAAAACCACCAACGGTGGAATAACCTGGACGAATCAAGTTTCAGGGACTTCGGAGTATTTATCATCAGTGTTCTTCACAGATGCAAATACTGGTTACATTGTTGGTAATAACACAATACTAAAAACCACAAATGGTGGAATAAACTGGACAATTCAAATTTTTGGGATTGAGGCTCCATTATATTCAGTGTATTTCACAAAGCCAAATACTGGTTATACGGTTGGTTATGAGGGTACCCTTTTAATAACTCATGATTACGGAATAACCTGGAAAGTTCACGATAGAATGGAGGGTGAATTGTTGCATTCAGTGTGTTTCGCAGATGCAAATACCGGTTTCGCTGTTGGATTTTATATGTTCGATTGGGAAGAACAGGTTTATAATGGTGCTATATATAAAACCAAGAATGGCGGAGAATCCTGGAAACGTCAATATTTAGGATATGATGATGTTTTGTATTCTGTCTATTTTCCGGATCCTGATACTGGTTATGCCGTTGGGACAAATGGTGAGATACTAAAAAGCACCGATTGTGGAACAACCTGGAAAAAACAAGTTTCAGGGACAAAGAAATATTTAAGGTCAGTCTATTTTACTGATGCAAATACCGGCTATGCAGTTGGTGAAAAAGGTATTATACTTAAAACCACCGATGGTGGCGGCTATCCCTCCGGACTGAATGAGTTGTCAGGTAATCTGACGGATCTGAAAATATATCCAAACCCGGCACAGGATAAATTCACCATTGATCTGTCTGAATTGCAGGGAGATGCTTTTCTATTAGTAAATGATGTTAATGGTCAGATGGTGTTAGAGCAAAAGATCACCGAACCAATAAGCGCTATCGATGTGAGCGCTCTTCCAGACGGGATCTATTTTGTGAAGGTTGTCGGGGAGAAGGGGGTACAGACAGGGAAGTTGGTAAAGCTGTAGAATGAAGTAAGGAAAAGAAAAAGGAAAGCAAGCAAATTCGGAAAGAGAGGGCAGGAATCTTTCACAAGCCCAAAATCAACTTTAAAATGTAATTTTGCATCCCTTTTTGTGCTTTCGCATTATGCCTGTTTATTATCTGGGAGAACATCTTTTAGCAGGAACCATCGGAAATTTTTTTGTATGGTGCAGCTTTTCTGCAGCCCTCCTGTCGACGATATTATTTTTTCTTCCACTGTTTATCAGGAAAATCAATAACAAATCCTTTTTGTACGGTGCCAGGGGATTTTACATCTTGCATGTATTCTCACTGATCGGTGTTGGCGTCATTCTTTTTTATTTGATTTTCAATCATTATTTTGAATATTCATATGTTTGGCAGTATTCCTCAAGATCGCTGCCGGTCAAGTATATAATTTCCTGTTTCTGGGCAGGGCAGGAGGGGAGTATTCTTGTCTGGGCTATCTGGCAGGCTCTGATTGGTGTTGTTCTTCTCTTTATTACCCGTGACTGGGAAAAGCCGGTCATGGCGGTCATTTCATTTTCACAGGTATTCGTGACTTCAATGTTATTGGGCATTCAAATATTTGGGATCAAGATTGGATCCAGCCCCTTTCTCCTGTTAAGGGAAACCGTTAACTCCATATCGGGAACAATTTTTACCCAGCCCGATTACCTTTCTATTCTTAAAGATGGGAATGGCCTGAACCCACTCCTGGAAAATATCTGGATGACGATCCATCCTCCCGTTCTGTTTCTTGGTTATGCACTGGCGCTTGTTCCTTTTGCTTATGTCATTGCTTCATTGCTTCGAAAAGATTATACCGGATGGATTAATATGGTCATTCCATGGACATTGCTATCCCTGGCAGTACTTGGGGCCGGAATTCTGTTGGGTGGCGCATGGGCATATGTTTCATTGACATTCGGAGGGTTCTGGTCATGGGATCCTGTCGAAAATTCATCCTTGGTTCCCTGGATGACCCTGATAGCCGGTTTGCACTTTTTACTCATTGCCCGACGACAACATCTTTCCTTATTTTCCGCCTATCTTTTTTTGGGTCTTTCCTATATTCTCATCCTTTATGCAAGTTTTCTTACCCGCAGCGGGGTACTGGCCGATACTTCCGCTCACTCATTCGGCGACAATGGAATGACGGCGCAACTCCTGGTATTCCTCCTTTCGTTTCTTGTCCTTTTAATAGTAATGATTCTGCTCAATGCAAAGAAGTTCCATGAAAAGAAAACAGATAAACTTTTTTCAAGGGAGTTTTGGATGTTTTTTGGATCCATGATCGTGATCTTAGCCGCATTTCAAATTATTTTCACGACTTCCATTCCTGTTTTAAACAGCATTTTAGGAACGGATATTGCTCCACCCGTGAACGTTAAAGACTTCTATAACAAATGGCAAGCGCTTTTTGCTTTGCTGATTGCAGGATTTATTGCTTTCTGCCAGTTCCTGAATTATAGCGCCAATGAACCAAAAACATTCTTTAAAAAAGCGCTTCTTCCTTTCTGTATCTCAATAATTCTATCTGTTCCGTTTATCGTATCGGGCGTAATTCAGCAGACGGGTTATATCTTGTTGCTGTTTTTTATCCTCTTTTCCATCGCATCATCCTTTTATAATTTGTTTTTCCGGACAGCGAAACCAAGAAACATGGGCGCTTTTCTGACTCATCTCGGATTGACTCTTTTTTTATTAGGAGCTTTGGTTACCTTCTCGAATTCCACGACAATTTCTTCCAATACTTCCCGGTTTGATTTCGGGGATGTTAAAAATAATGCAGAGAACCTGATACTTATGAAAAACGACACGTTGTATATGAACGGATTTCATGTAGTTTACGTAAATAACAAAATTAAAGCCAATGAAACGGAATACCGGATCGATTTTTTAAAACCCGGTCGCGGTAAACTTAACAAGGAATTCAGTCTTTTTCCTTCCGTCAATATTCATCCCCGAATGGGCGCCGTTTATAATCCTGCAATCCGTCATTTCCCTGATCGTGACTATTACGCCTACATTACCCATGTGGGAAATGAACCGGATTATATTGTCATAAAAGTTATCATGAACCCCTATATCAATGTATTATGGATCGGCGCCATCCTGATGATATTTGGGATTGGCTTTTCTGCCTGGAGAAGAATTCGTCTACATGTTCTCAGTAATACTTGATACGCATATTGCCAAAAAAATCACAAAAGGTCCATTTTTTTGATTTGCGTCTCTGAAAAATTTACCTTCCATATTTTTCTTGTTATTTGTCTTTCGCTTTGTTTTCCAACATCGGCACAAAACGAAATAAGCCGTGTTCTTTTTTGTCGTACGAAGTCTCCGATATTTTAGTTAAGGTAGTCATGGTTTGAACATCGGTTCCAAGTGGAATTACGAGAATACCTCCGATCTTCATCTGTCCGATAATCGCTTCCGGAATTTGAGGCGCCGCTGCCGTAACAATCACTTTGTCAAAAGGAGCAAAAGCCGGAAGGCCTTTATATCCGTCTCCGTAAAATGTCTTTATGCCCGGGTAACCAACCATGGGGAGAAATTTACTTGTCTTTGTATATAAGTATTTCTGACGTTCGATTGTAAAGACCCTGGCGCCCATCTGAGCCAGGATACATGCCTGATATCCTGATCCCGTACCGATCTCCATTACTTTGTCTCCTTTGGCTATTTGAAGAAGCTCAGTTTGAAAAGCAACGGTGTACGGTTGTGAAATTGTTTGACCGGCACCGATCGGGAAAGGCTTATCTTCATAAGCGTATTCCAGGAAGGAGGAGTCGAAAAAATAGTGTCTGGGTACAATCTCCATCGCATCGAGAACTCTTTGATCATTAATTCCCTTAAGATGGATACTTTGAATCAGTTGCTTTCGGAGGCCCTGATGCCGGTATGTGTCGTGAAGTTTGGAAATCATCGAATTAGAATGCCATTTTTTTACGAAAATACTAAAATCAGTAACTTTAAAAAAGCTACCTTTGCAAAAAAAAGTAATTATGCTGAATATCGGGGTTTTAGGAGCTGGTCATCTGGGAAAAATTCATATTAAATGTATCAAAGAGATCCCGGAATTTAATTTTATCGGTTTTTATGACCCGGATCCCGCAATTTCGGCGAAAGTTGAAAAGGAATTCAATGTTACAAGGTTTGGATCCCTTGATTCTTTAATAGATTCTGTTGATGTCGTGGATATTGTTACTCCAACGATATCACATTTTGAATGTGCTTCCAGATCGCTCAAGAAATGCAGACATGTTTTCATCGAAAAGCCAATTGTGACGAGTATCGAAGAAGCGCGTGAATTGATCAAAATCGCCAATGAAGCCAATGTTAAAGTCCAGGTCGGTCATGTGGAGCGATTCAATCCTGCTTTTCTGGCGGTAGAATCATTTATTGATCATCCGATGTTCATAGAAAGTCATCGGCTTGCACAATTCAATCCCAGGGGAACGGATGTGCCGGTCATCCTTGACTTGATGATTCATGATATCGACATCATATTAAGTGTTGTTAAGAGTAATATTAAAAAGATCAGTGCAAGTGGCGTGGCAGTTGTAAGTGACACCCCCGACATTGCTAATGCACGCATCGAATTCGACAACGGCTGTGTAGCTAATCTTACGGCGAGCAGGATTTCTTTGAAAAATATGAGAAAATCAAGATTTTTTCAAAGAGATGCCTATATCTCTGTCGATTTTCTGAAGAAAGAGGTTGATGTTTTCCGGATCAAGGATGTCGATCCGGGTGAAAAATCACCGGTGGGTTTCGTGCTTGATCTTGGACATGGTAAAGAATCGAAACAAATATTGTTTGACAAACCGGATGTCAAACCCTTAAACGCTATTAAAGCTGAGCTGGAGAGCTTTTATGCAGCAATAATAAATAATACTCTTCCTTCTGTCACTATAAACGATGGATATATTGCTTTGGAAGTAGCCCATGAAATTATTAAAAAAATCACTGCTGCTTCAGCAGAAATCTCATAATCCCTGTTTACTATTTGTTAATTACTTTTATTAATAGAAAAACAATATCGGCTTGTTATCATTCGTTAAAATAAGGGATTACGAAAATCTCAATTTATGATATATCGGAAAACTCTGCAATTCATACTTTTACTGTTTATTATCCTCCTGACGCAAACCTCCTGTGAGAAGTTTTCGGGTGATCAGGAAGTCCCGGCTTACCTCAGCATTGACTCTATTTATATATCTACCAACTTTTCTTTACAGGGAACCAATTCTCAAAATATTACCGATGCCTGGATTTATGTCGACGACAACCTCATCGGAGCATTTCAGATGCCTGCCCGGGTGCCGGTTTTATACAATGGAATCCATACCGTAACCGTTTTTCCGGGAATTAAAGAAAATGGTATTGCTACTACCAGGGTTACCTATCCGTTCTATAAACCCATTATAACAAAAATTCGATTAACTCCAGACAGTACAACACAACTAAAAGTTTTAAAAACAGTCTATCAAAGTACTTCCAGTTTTGTGTGGATGGAGAATTTTGAAAGTGAACCTTTCACGATTGATACAACTTCGAGCAGCTCCGCATATATTGAAAGGACACCTTCCGGATCTCCGCTTGCATTTAAGGATGAGGGGTCATATTCCGGAATGGTTGTGCTCGATACTGCCCGCAGTTTCTTTGAATGTAAAACTAATAAAGAGTATCCGATACCTTCCTCAACAGTATATCTTGAAATAAACTTCAATATCAATACGACGATGACCGTTGGAGTGTTCGTTTATAGTACAACTACTTCATACCAGGTTCCAATCCTTAATTTAAACCCGACCCATAATACCTGGAAAAAGACTTACATCAATCTGACGACTTCATTAAACTCTTACTACGGAACCTACTACCGGGTTTATTTGGGTGCCTTTCTGGATGATGGAGCCGAACAAAATCTGCTTCTTTTTGATAATCTTAAGGTATTGACATATAAATGAATAAGCAATTACAACTCATAAAATATGTCGTTGCGGATTTTCTTGCTGCTTTGATCGCTTGGTCAATTTTCTTTGTCTATCGGAAATTTGCTGTCGACGATACGATTTTTTCTCATTTTCAGGATGTGCTGCAGGACGTAAAATTATATATCGGGACGTTTCTTTTACCTTTCGCCTGGTTGTTTTTTTATCTCTTGATCGGTACATACCGGAAAATATACCGGAAAGCAAGACTCAAGGAATTTGCACAGACCTTAATAACTACCTTTATCGGAGTCACGGTTATTTTTTTTACCCTGATCCTTGATGATGTTATCATTAACCAGCGTACTTATACTGAATTTTTCTTTGTCTTGTTTTCTCTGCATTTATTTTTCACTGCCGGCTTCCGTTTAATCCTTACTTCCCTGGCCGCTTATAAAATTCAACACAAGATCATCGGATTTAATACTTTGATGGTTGGAAGTAATGGGAATGCGGTTTCTATCTATAAGGAAATTGAAAACCAGGAGAAATCATCCGGGAATAAATTTTTAGGTTTCGTTAGTGTTGAAGGCTATAACAGTTATAAGCTGGCTGATTACCTGGTTCATCTTGGCGGACTTAACGATCTGAACCGGGTTGTCAAAGAGAAAAAGATTGAAGAGGTTATCATCGCCATTGAACACTCCGAAAACCATACGATCGAAAGCATTATCACACAACTCGAAGATACTGAAGTTGTTATAAAAATAATTCCGGCTATGCAAGATATTCTCATGGGATCCGTGAAGACCACTTCCATCTTTCATGCACCACTCATTCAGATCTATCCCGACCTGATGCCCGATTGGCAAATGACCCTTAAACGGGTTTTCGATATATGCATTTCTATTATATGTCTCATTTTGCTTTCACCAATCATGATGATCACCGCATTGTTGATCAAATTAACTTCTCCGGGACCTGTATTTTATTCCCAGGAGCGTTTGGGTTTACGAAGCAAACCGTTTATTATGCATAAGTTCAGGACGATGTACAAGGATGCGGAATTCAATGGCCCTCAACTCTCTTCCAAGAATGATCCTCGCATAACCCGGTTTGGAAAATTCCTGAGACAATTCCGCATCGATGAAGTCCCTCAGTTTTATACGGTTTTAAAAGGGGATATGAGTATAGTTGGTCCCCGTCCCGAACGGCAGTATTACATTAATCTGATTGTTCAGCAAGCTCCGCATTACCGTCTTCTCCATAAAGTAAAACCCGGAATAACCTCCTGGGGACAAGTCAAGTATGGCTATGCGGAGAACCTTGAACAAATGGTTGAACGCCTGAAATTCGACATCCTTTATATTGAGAATATGTCGCTGGCAATGGACTTTAAAATTTTAATTTATACGATCCTCATTATCATTCAGGGCCGTGGGAAATAGTATTTTCTCCATTTCATACATCGACTCTGCCGCTTTCCCCTGTATAAAAACATCTGTAATCCGCTGTGTGTAATTTGATGGTTTGAGATTTATCTCGACGATTTTGGCACCATTATTTTTTGCAAGGAATGGAAATTGATTTGCCGGCATGATTTCTCCGGAAGTACCGATGATTAAAAAAACATCCGATATTGAAGCGGCGTCATATGCAGCGGCAAGAGGGGATTTGGGGATAGTTTCGCCGAAAAAGATGAAATTTGGTTTTAATAAACCACCACATTCACGGCAAGTGGGTGGAATATGATCGAGACTTATTTCATTGAACCGATAAATGCGCTGGCAAGTAAGGCAGATCAGCTTTTTGGAATTCCCATGAAATTCATAGACTAACCGGGAACCTGATTCCTGATGTAAATTATCGATATTTTGTGTAATTGTTGATCCCAGCAATCCTTCCGATTCCATCCGCGATAGAACCATATGAGCCTTGTTTGGTTTAGCCTGTCCAAAGTAATCGTAAAAAATCTCTTTTATGACAATCCAGGATTCGGTTGGATGATCCATGAAATAACTAATTTCAAGAATACCAGGATCATACTTGCTCCATAAACCACCCTCTCCTCGGAAAGGAGGAATTCCACTTTCAACAGATATTCCGGCCCCGGTAAAAGCTGTCGTGAATCTTGACTTTTTCAGAATATCTGCTGCTTCATTGTATTTGTTTCGCAGGTTCATATTAAGAGTCGAATCAAGCAAGAGTGACCTATTTAAGCCATTTATCTAACCAGTTAAAAAATGTCCTTTGCCAGAGGATCCCATTTTGAGGCTGCAGGACCCAATGGTTTTCATCAGGAAAATAGAGAAATTCTGCGGGTATTCCGTTTAAGAGAGCTACGTTGAATGCCTGCATACCTTGTGTCACCGAAATCCTGTAATCCAATTCACTATGAATAACAAGAATGGGTGTGTCCCAGTTTTGTACATATCGGTGAGGGGATGTTGCAAAACTTCGTTGAGCGATTTTATTGTTTTTATCCCAGAAAGGCCCCCCCAGGTCCCAATTGACAAACCACATTTCATCGGTTTCAAGATATTGTGATTCCAGGTTGAACATCCCATCATGAGCGATAAATGCCTTGAAACGTTTGTTGTGGTTTCCTGCCAGCCAATAAACGGAGAATCCGCCATAGCTTGCTCCCACGCAACCCAATTTATTCTTATTGACAAAAGGTTCTTTAATCATTGCGTCAATGGCCGAAAGGTAATCCTTCATATTCTGCCCGCTATAATCGCCACTGATTTGTTCATTCCATTCTTTACCAAAACCAGGCAATCCTCTCCGGTTTGGTGCAACAACGATATATCCGTTCGCCGCCATCATCTGGAAGTTCCAGCGATATGACCAGAATTGGCTGACTGTGCTTTGCGGACCCCCTTCGCAGTATAAGAGCGTGGGATATTTCCTGGAGGGGTTAAAGTTTGGAGGATAAATAATCCAGGTGAGCATATCTTTATTATCGGAGGTTTTGATCCATCGTTTTTCAACTTTACCCATGACCAACTGATTCAATAAATCCGTATTAATATTCGTGAGCTGAGTGTCCTTTCCCGATTCAGGATCGACCGAGTAGATCTCGGCCGGTTTTGACATAGAAACACGCGTTGCGATCAACTTATTGCCTGCGGGTAAGACACACGTGTAATCGTGGATGCCCTCGGTGATCTTTATTATTTTTTCACTTGCCAAATCTAACTTGTAAATCTCGTCGGTAGCATGCCAATCGCTGATGAACCAGATCGATCTGCTATCTTCGTTCCAGACGACATTTTCAGCATTCTGATCGAAATCCCTGGTATAATCAATTTTCGACCTGGTCTCCAAATCATAGACGAATAACCGGTTTTTATCCGATTCATATCCATCTCTCTCCATGCTTTGCCATGCTATTTTTTTTCCATCGGGAGAAAATGCCGGATTGATATCATAACCCATCATACCATCGGTAAGATTGGTTGTTGAACCTGTTTCAACTTCATAAAGGTATATATCGGAATTCGTCGATTTGGTGTATGCTACTCCCTTTTTTTTACGACAGGTATAAGCAATAACCTTACTGTCGGGGCTCCAATTGATCTGCTCCATCCCGCCAAAGGGTATCAATGGCGATTCGTAAGGCTCATTCTTTAAAATATCTTTTCCACGGGTAATCATTTCCATGACCAGGTCGGCGATGAAAACATGACTGTAGGAGGCTACCCATGTGTCCCAATGGCGATACATATGATCCGTATATATTTTACCGCTAGCTTTAGGTAAATCCGCATAAAGTTCCTTCATTTGCTTTTCAGGAAAGATCTTGGCGGTAAAAGCAAGTTTTTTCATATCCGGCGAATATTTATATCCTCTGATTCCATTTTCGATCTGGGTAATTTGTTTGCGGTTATTTCCATCCGGATCCATCTCCCAGAGTTGCATTGAACCTGTTTCGGCGGACAAAAATGTGATTTTCTTTCCGTCGGGGGTCCACATGGCCTGGTACTCGCTGAATTTTGTAATGGTAATCCTTTTTAACTCTGTTCCATCAGTTTTCATGATATATAATTCCCGGTTGCCTTTATTTTGACTTATGTCGTAAAAGGTGATTCCGAAAAGCACTGATTTTTTATCCGGAGATAGTTCAGGTTCGTTAACACGGCCTAAACTCCATAAAACTTCAGGCGACATGATATTGTTTTTCAACGTCAGTTTTTGTTGCTCGATAATTGGAGCCTCTTCTTTTTTAATTTTATTTTTTTCTCCTTGAGAGCAGGAAAAGAATCCGGCTAAAAGTCCGGATAATAGCAAAACAGAGATATTCTTCATAGGGATAAAATTTTAGGAATAAAGATGATCAAACCGATTATCATAGCAAATATTGCAGCGATCAGGACCGCCCCGGCGGCAATATCCTTGACTTTCCCCGCAAGAGGATTATCTTCTTGCGTTACCAGGTCGACAAGGTATTCAATAGCCGAATTAAGCATTTCAAGGGAGAGAACAATGGCGATGGTCAACATCAGAACAATCCATTCAAAACCGGAAATAGAGAAAAAGAACCCTGCAAGTATAACCAATACTGCAAAAACCAATTGGATCCGGAAGTTAGGTTGGGCGCGGGTCATGCATAAGATGCCGCGGAAAGCATACCGGAAACTGAGAAGACGGGCAGTGAAGGAAGATTTTTTACGACCTGCTGAATTATTCATGTTTATAGTTTACTTGAGGTGAATACCCAGGATGTTATGTAGTTCACGTAGATCAATAGGTTTTGATATATATGCATCGCAACCTGCAGCAAGACTTTTTTCCCGTTCACCTGTTAATGCATAAGCGGTCTGGGCAATGATGGGTAATCCCGGTTTTTCATTTTTAATCAGTCGGGTAGCTTCATAACCATCCATAATAGGCATCCGGATGTCCATCAGGACGGTATCCACTTTTATGGTTCTGCACATTTCAACCGCTTCTTTCCCGTTTTTAGCCCAAAGAATCGCAACCCCTGATCGTTTTAGCATCCGGTTGATCAGAAAATAATTGGATTCCTCATCCTCAACGACTAAGACTACCTTGCCTGACCAGTTAATTTCATGAGTAGCATTCGTTAAGTCAGTAATTTCAACTTTTGGTATTGTTGAGGTTTTTTGCATAGGAAGGGTAATGAAGAAACAGGAGCCTTTCCTTCTTTCCGATTCGATCCTGATATCGCCGCCAAGGAGTTTGACAAGATTCTTTGAGATCGTTAACCCAAGTCCGGTTCCGCCATACTTTCGGGTATTGGTATCATCCACTTGTCTGAATCGCTCAAAAATAACATCATGCATTTCCGCTGGAATTCCAATTCCGGTATCACGAACAAAAAATTCAATCAGCGATTTGCTTCCTTCACTCTTTATCTTGTATCCAAATTCCACAAATCCTTCTTCCGTAAATTTTAATGCGTTTTCAATAAGATTTGTCATGATTTGCTTAAGCCGGTTACTATCTGTCAGGATGCTGAAATCATTATTGGTATTTCCTGGTATGCAGTTCAAGATAATTTTATTTTTCGCTTGTCTGCGTTTAACTTCATTGAGGGTGATAAAAATATTATTAAGTAACACATTAACAAAACATTCCTTGATTTCGATCTTGATTTGTCCCGACTCAATCTTTGCTACGTCGATGATGTCGTTTATGATACGCATCAAATCATTTCCACGTTCTTTGATAATTTGCACATATTCCTTTTTTTCAACTTCTGTCAGACTTGGATCTGACAAAAGTGTTGAAAAACCCAATATTGCATTCATCGGAGTTCGTATTTCATGCGACATATTCGAAAGAAATGCAGATTTCAGTTTATCCGATTCTTCGGCCTTCTCTTTTGCCATGATGAGGCTCTTTTCAATACGTTTTCGGTCGGTTATATCGCGATAAATACCATAGGCGCCGACAATTTTCTCGTTAATCCGGACAGGCATAACAAGAAGTGAAACATCAATAAGATGTCCGTCTTTATGTTTTCGGCGTGTTTCCAGTTCGGAAATTTCCCCCTGACCGGTTTTTATGCTGATCCCTTTAGCTTCGTTGTAGTTCTCCGCATCGGCAATAAAATCATCAACATCTTTGCCTACGATTTCTTCCTGGGTAAAACCAAACAGATTAGTAAACTCTGAATTGATTAATTTGACAATTCCTTCTTTGTCTATACTGACAATAGCTTCCAGACTTCCTTCAAAAAGTTGATCGAGATAAGCTCTTTTTTCAATGAACGATTCTTCAGTTTTTTTTCTGGAAATGAGAATTCCTATCTGGTCGGCAACAAACTTGAGTAATTCCAGTTCTTTGACCGTATATTGTTCAGGATCGTGATAACTCTGAACCACAATGACTCCAATCACCTCATCCGACACGATTAATGGAACGCCAAGCCATACCTTGGCCGGAGTTCCGACAATATCAATTTGTCCCTGTTTGACAAGTTCCCGGATTTTATGCTCGTCGGCAAGCAAAGATTGACGGGTTTTGATCACATATCCCGTACATGTTTTTCCTGCCGGGAAAGAAGTATGTTTATCCTTGGCATCAACTTCATAAGGTAAGGAAATGGAATCAGTATTTTTATCATACATGGCAACAAAAAAGTTATTAACATCCATGATATTTCCGAGAAAATGATGGATGGAGGTAAAGAATTCATCCAAAGTACTGGAGATGTATGCCGCCTCGGATATCTCGAAAATGGACTTACGGACCGTTTCAAGCCGCATTTCTTCTGAAATATCCGTAATATAACCTTCTATAAACTGAAGGCGACCTTTTGAATTAAAAATACCTTTAGCTTGTTCCCATACCCATTTTATTTTTCCATCGGAAGTTTTGATTCGATACTCTAAGTGAAATGGTTTCTGACTAAAAACTTTTTCCCGGATATCATCCAATATTCGTTTTCGGTCCTCTTCGATAATTAATTCCGCAAAATTTATTTTTTTGTTGTTTATGACATCATCAATCTGATACCCGGTCAATTCATTGAAAACATTACTTATAAATCTCATGGTCAGGTACTGATCATTCTGGCAACGAAATAGAAATCCCGGCAGATTGCCAAGAAGCGTTGTTAAAACCCGCTGGCTTTCGATCAGTTTATCTTCAACCGATTTTCTCTCTGATAAATCGATAATGGTTCTCAGGTCACTTTGTTCTTCCTTCCCGAAACTATGCAAATCCCTTCGTTGGTTAATATCGGTATGAACGCAATGCATTGGCGTAAAATTCTCCACTGAAGCCATTTTGGATTGCAGTTCAGTAATTTCATTTTGCAGTTTACTTACTACTGAATTTAATTCGTTTGTCGAGGTGGATGTAAGTTTTTCAGAGGATTCCTTACTTGTTTTGTCTCCCATTCAAGAAATCTTTTAGAGAAATATATATTCAGTAAATTCAAATAATAACGAAACATAGAATCGGTTCTTTCAGAAATACCTTCTCGTTTTCTCCCGGTAATTCTTCCATTGGTCACCAAATTTTTTACTAAGGAATTTTTCTTCCGCGAGGACTATTAAATGATGAATAAATATTGCAAAAAGTCCAAATGAAATATTGATTAAGTCGGGGAAATATAAACAAGATCCAATAGTTATCAGATAGCCTCCAAGATACAGTGGGTGACGGCTGAAAGTATAAATCCTGTTTGTTTTAAGAAGCGTTTCTTCATCGGGCAGGCCGACCTTCAGCGCTGGACCAAGATCATATATGGCTAAAACCATAAACAGAGTTCCAAAAAATAAGAGTATTGTTGCACCCCATGATAAATAAGAGGAAACACTTATAAAACCTGATTCGGGAGCAATGGCTTTATAAATGAAAAAGCCCCAGTTTGTAAAAAGAGTTATTTTCCCGGAGAAGAAAAGGAATTTATCAATAGGTGGAGTGCCAAAAAAATCAAATTTTGCTTTTCGGAAAGTTATAACTCTCACAAAAAGCGCAACACCCAGTATTGTAAACAGGAACAGGACGATAAAGGAATGAAAAGGCATTGTTTAATTTAAGATGTAAAGTTAGAAAAACTACTTGTACTGACCAAACTGATAATATTGATGTGACAAGAATTTACTATTTTTGCATTTCATACCCACACTCATACCCAAACACACACCCACTTTGCGGAAGTAGCTCAGTTGGTAGAGCATCAGCTTCCCAAGCTGAGGGTCGCGGGTTCGAATCCCGTTTTCCGCTCTGGTTAACAGTTATTTACATTTCTTGTGACTGACTGTTTTTCTTTTTATTCCATATATAATTACGATTTTCAGGTACAGCATGTAAACCGGGATGTAAACCGACATTTACATGAATGCCTCAATTTCAGTAGTTTGCTACAAATCCAAAACCCTATCCAACGGCGAGCACCCCTTAATGATTCAGATTTCCAAGAATGGTAGACGAAAATACCAAAGTTTGGGCATCTCCATTAATGCTGATAATTGGGATTTCCTGAAGAACAAACCAAAGCCCAATTGTCCTGATGTTGAATATATCCAGAAGATTATTTCAGAAAAACTGCTGGAGGTGCACAGGAACATCTTGGAATACAATTCCGATGGTAAGGAATACACACCCACAAATCTGCTTGCTGCCAATAAACCAATTGTCAGAGAGAAAACCGTAGGGGATATTTACAAAGAGCTCATTCTGTCATTTGAAAAAACAGATAAGGTTGGCAACAGATTGATTTACAAGACCTCTTACAATTCTATTAAAGTTTTCAATAAGTGTAGGCTAAATATTTTGTTTTCAGATATTGATGTTCAGTGGCTTAATAGATATGAAAAATGGCTGAGGTCAAAGGGTAACAAAGAAACAACGATGAGCTTATTATTCCGCACACTCAGGAGTGTCTATAATAAGGCTGTCGAGGCAAAATGTGTAAGGAAGGCAGATTATCCCTTTGATGAATATAAGATCAGTAGGTTCGATGTAAGGACTAAAAAGCGGGCTATTTCAAAGGATGATGTTCTGAAAATTATGAAATTGAATTTAGCTGATGGGAATGATTCTATAAAGCTATCCCGGGATGTTTTTATTTTCACCTATCTGTGTGCGGGAATTAACTTTTCCGACATAGCAAATCTGAAGCAAGAGAACATTGTTAATGGCAGGCTTCAATATACTAGGCAAAAAACAGGAAAGTTGATCAGTATCCAATTATCAGAAGAAGCCGAAAATATTCTCTCCCGATACATATCATCAAATGATGTAAGAGGGTATTTGTTTCCGATCCTTGATATCAGGATTCATAAGACCGCTTTGCAAAAACAGAACCGGATTCATAAAATCCTCGGTAAGACAGATAAAGACCTCAAGTTGATTGCTGAAAAATGTAACATAAAACAGAACCTTACTACTTATTCAGCAAGGCATTCTTTCGCTACAGTGTTAAAGAATTCCGGAGTTAATGTCGCTTTGATCAGTGAAACTCTAGGACATTCTAATCTATCCACTACCCAGATCTACCTTAATAGTTTTGATAATGAGCAGATAGATGAAGCTATGAGTAACCTTATATAATCACTGATGCTCCCAAGATGGAAATGATGAAGCTAATAAGTTAATAACTGGTTGATCAATTTTTCAAGATGACCCATTTTTTCTTATTCATGAATAAAAAGTGACTTTTTCGTTCGAAATTGTAAGTTTTAACAACTGTAGTATTTTTTCTTGAATTCCTACAAGGTCATGCCGAGGTAAAGTGTTTTATAACCAAATGAGCATGTCTGCCGTTGAATGGCGCAAGCAAGGTAACTTTTGCCGACGTAATATAAAATTTTACAAAACAATTAGATCTTTATGAGTTTTGAAACCATAACAATGCTATGAGAATAAACCCGTATAAAGTATTGACCCATAGCAAAGTTTCTTAGGTTTATCGCAATGTTCATGTCCATTGAAGAAATTGCTCCTCGTTCAAACAGAATACCCATTTCATTATAAACCTCATAAGTATATTTATCCGGAGGCATATTCTTTAGACGGATATTCGCTATATCTGAGGTCGGATTTGGATATAATTCAAGAGCGGAAGAGTTGTTTCCATCCTCTATTCCAACATGTGTCAAATCAAGTATGCTGATAGAATTATCAGGAGAGTTAGTCGCAACTATATACCTCCCATCTGTTGTAATAGCAAACGATCGTGTATAGGAACATTTATATTCTGAATCAGTAGCTTGGTAAATGAAACTTTTATCCGTCTTAAGATCATAAATGGATATATCTAAAAAGTGTGGTGCGATAAACATCGAACCAGCATCCTCGGATGCACCATATCGAAATGAAAAAAGTCTGGAGCTGTCAACGTCAGTATACAAATTATGCCAGTAAGTATAAGTCGGTAGTGTTAGATATTTCTTTGTTTTCAAAGAACTGTAATCTAATTCTTTAATAACATAATTTGGGAAGAATGCTCCGACAAAGATGGATCCGAGATTGGGGCAAGCTAAGAAACAATTCTCCAGAAGACTAGCGCTATCAATTGGAGTGAGTTGGTTAAGACTGATCGCATCAAAAACCAAAACCTCAGGGCAGGGATTTATCCTTCCTTGTACAAAGACTCTATTACCTGAAGTATCAGCATAAATATAAAATGCCTCAGCAATTTCATTGCCGGCATAAAGTTGGCAAGTCTGAACTCCCCCTGAAAGAAGATCAATAACCCTAAGTTTCTTATTATGCACCGAATCCATGATCGTCAGGAATATCTTTTGGTTCTTATTATCGATTTCTGAAAACAGGATTTGTTCAGAAAAATGCCACTCTCTAAGAATAGACCCATTTATTAAGTTGTTGTATTCGTACACCGCATCACCAACCAGGTATAGAATGCTGTCAGAGGAGTTCAGTAAGATCTTCCTAAGAAAAGGTGTGTGAATGGTATCAGTTTTTAAGATTGTTATTTCATCAACATCAACTGTCGTCAGAAGAGCATTTCCAGTTATCCCAATAATTACAGTAGAGCAATCATCTGAAGGTGGATTTGTTGGGAAAGATTTATCAGTTATACTCGCCACAAATAATTTTGATCTATCCTTGTTTAATAACATATATTTTGGGCATGGAATACTTAATGATTTTGCCACCACTCCAGAAGATATATCGACAACTTCAACAACATTACTTAAGAAACATCGAATAAAGGCATATTTGTTATTCATTGTGAGAAATACTTGTTCAGGATTTCTAGATACTTCAACAGATATAATTTCTTCAGCATAAGATCTATTTTTAATCAATGAAGTCTTTTGAGTTGATATGTTTTGATGTTCTTCAATTGCGCCTGGAATATTGCAGGGTTGTCTTAACTGCAATTTTTGGGAAACTTCAACCGATAAAGACACACTAAATAAATCACTTGTATTATAAATTTGTGCTTCACTCCCTACAACAACTAAACAACATAATAACAAGAGACATATATCTTTCATCATTTAAGATTATTTTTACTTACTTGTTAAATTATTAATTCTTGAAAGATTTTCTTCGATTTCACAATCCTTATGTAAGACTCGCCGAACTTCGGCCAGTTAAAATTAGTAAAAATTAGAAAATGGAGTACCTCACAAATAAAAGTGTTAATTTTGATTGGCCCGAAAAATGGGGGGCTTACAAGATATTAAAGACAGGAAATACGCATTCAATCAAAAGACATGTGCTTCTACTATTAATTAATGAATGATCTCTATCTTCCCACTTGCTGAATATTTGCCGTTAGTTAAAGAAAATAAATAAAGGCCTGGAGTGATTTTACGAGTATCCCAGAGTAATTGTCCTGTGCTCTTTTTAACTGAAAATTCAGCAACTGCTTGTCCTTTTAAATTAATAATCCTAAGGGTAGCATTATCAGAAATTGTTGGAATATTATAATAAAATGATGTCCAGGTATTTGCGGGATTTGGATAAGTAGGGCCTGCTGAGAAACTCAAGCCACCCATCTTGGTTTCACTGGCAGAGATTGCCATATCTCAGGTCTCAAAATCATTTGGCAGCATTTACCGTAAGCAAATCGGTTGAATGTCATTTCCGGCAACCATGCTGAAAAACTATCGGCCATCTTGCCAACAAGGCATGAGATGCCCACCCCGGCCAATTTGACCAGGTTGAGCACCAAAATGATGCAGGCAATCCACGTTTCACTTGTTCCTTGTAGCTTGGCTTTGATGCGGTCTAATCCGTATCCTGTTTTCGCCTGCCCGAACTTGCCTTCGATCGGATTGCGCTCGCCCGGACTTAAGTGATCTGTCACTGCCGCTGGCCTGCCAAGTGGCTTGGCCAAAAGTTTGATTCCTTTTTCCTTCAATGAAGCTCGGTTGGCAGGGGTGCAGTAGATTTGGTCGGCAAGTAGTTCGCGCGGGTAAAACCCGAACCGCCTACGGTATTTCTCCACATATTCCATCATGTGGTTCCCTTCATTAAACGCATCCCAACTAAGTTCATCAAGAAAAGATATGCCATCAATCACTGAAACATGGATTTTAGCCCCAAATTCTACCTTTGCCTGGCTTTTCCCACGAACGATGGGGCGCACATGGGGCTGGTGGATACTCACAATACGGTCATCAATACGATGCTCACGGGATTTGAACATTTCCCGCTGCTGGTCATACAGTATACTGATTACAAAAAGATACTTGTGGTATTTTGGTTTCAAGGGGATCGTTTGATAAGCCTCCAATAATTGGTCTATTGAAGCAAGGTTCCGTTTCAGATATCCCAATTGCCGGCCCACTGCTCTGCGGATAGCCTTACGGGATTTGTTCTTCTTCTGGGCTGTTTGCAGATAGCGTTTGCGTGCTATCTTACGGTAGGTTCTGGGCTTGGCCTCATGCAAAACCGGGTTGTGGAGCTGATCGATCAAATTCTCCGACATCTCCCGTGCTTCCGAAAGTAAATTCAGGTCGGTTGGATAAGCAATGTCTTGCGGACAAGCGGTAGCATCAAAAATTACCCGGCCCTTATTTTCTGGAGGTTCGTCATCCTTTTCGTCGGCAGTTTCCTGTGCAGGGGGAGATGGGGTCACTTTTTTCAATGCTTCTACGTGCGTTTTTAATGCCACGATCCTTTCGTTGATGGCGTTTACGTTCGCCATTCCCAAACGCTTGCGGAATTCAACAAACAATGAGGCATCGAATGGTGGTTCATTGGTAAAACTTGAATAACCAAGAAAGTACTGCATGTAGATGTTTTCGGACATCTGGTCAACTGCCCCCCAGTCGTCAAGATTGCACATGTGTTTTATGATTAATGAGCCAATTACCACGCGAGGGCTCAAGGCTGGCCGACCTGTGCTGCTGATACCGACATGTTTTAGATACAGATTGCAGACTTCATCCCAGGGGATCAGGTGCGCCAGAACAACCCATCGGTTCTCTGGATTGAGTGTTTGATCAAATGGGGTCTCGAAACCATCCAATAAAAGCTGGGTAGGGCTAACATATTTTGGCGTTGGTGCACGCTTTTTAAGGGCTTTCTTCATGTTTCCTTGCACTTGTAAGGCCAAATATCGGCATAAATATCTTACACTCAGTTAGCAAGGGGTTTTAAAGCAGACCCTAAATAGAGAGTAGAAGAAAATCAATTTTTATCGGGGGCTGTAGGTTCTGAAATGCCTTTTGTCAATTCTTTTGGAGCGATAATTGGGAGGATAACTCCATTGAGGTGAGTTCCCTGAGTCCGTTCAATAACAATACCTCTTGTTGTGGAATATGCAATACTCAACAACGTTTCTAGGAGTATATTATTAATCTTTTTGGGCTCATCCTCCCCTTCAATGAAATCTTCAAAATTATCAATGTGAAAATGAAACTCAATACCAAAAACACCATGGATACCAACGGATTTTTCTTCAACATCTACCCCGTCAAGAGCAGTTTCAATTCGAATCCGAACGTTTTTTAACTCCAAATTAAAAGCAGCGTTTTGTGAGAAACCAACACGGAAATTACCAGGTTTAATTGGTTTTTCTAAATATTCTATCGATGTATCAACAGCAGATTTATATACCTGTACTTTGAAAATGCTGATATGTTCTGGTTTGACTTTACTCATGATGCCTTGGAATAATTATAATGCTCTCCTAATGTGACGTTTTCAGAGTATTCTGGTGATGGTTCAGAATTGATCTCGTTTGGCTTTGCATAAACTTTAAACACAACATATTGAATCTGCTTGTATTTTTCACATGCTTCAAGTGGAGTGGTAATAATATCTTCTCCAAAAACAGATTCCATTTTTGTGATGCTTTGAAGCGTAATATTGTGCAACCCTGAAAGCCATTTACTTACTTCACTTGTTTCTTTTCCAAGTTGTTCAGCAAAATCTTTTTGACTCCATCCTTTTTGTTTCAGAATGAAGATAATCTGTTCAGAAATTGCAAGATTCTTTTTAATATATGCCCTATTTTCAGGTTTTATCCGTGATCGAATACGAGATACGACACCCTTAAAATCTTTTTTCATAATTCAATAATAAGTGAGGAATCGAAATTGATATCAGTAAAATCATCATTCCATCTGATTGATTTTTCTTGAAATAATTTGTCGATTTTTTTTGTCAGGTTGTTTGCTTGTTTAAAATATGGGCCTACATTGGGGCAATCCTGTGGATATCTAGTAGTTTTAATACCGCCATTGAATAAAAAAACGACATTCTCATTTGCCACCATACAGTAAAGTCGTAATTTTTCTTCAACCACAATTTCATATAATTCCATAATTCTGGATGATGGTGGTAATGCAGAGGCTTCTCCCCCTTTAGCTTCGTGTCTAAAAAACCTCTCTTTCTTAGCTCCATGGTGTTTGCCGATTTCCTCTATCCACAATAAAAGGTTGTCCAGATCTGATGTAATCTCCGAGATATCCTCCATTCGGGTTAGAAAGTCATAAAACTCATTGGCTTCATCTTCATTTTCATGAAATCGAATAGAATAATATTTTACTTTTTCGAAAGTAAATTCTTCTAACCTTTCTATAACTGCAAAATTATTCACTTTTAAGTTAATTTCAAAATTAATTCACTTAAAAATTAATTTATTTTGTATTACCATATATATCAGACATTTATAAAGTGCTCTTTATAGGAAAGAATACTTCTGTGTCAATGAATTAAAGTTTCAGCAAAGATGCAACAATATTTACAGACTTTATGCTAACGATGATAGAACCGAGCAAAAAATCAAAAAATTATTTGGAAATCCAATTCCATCAGTAAGGCAAAAGATCCGGAGATGAAACCAAGTTACAGATTTTATGTCCTTAGTTATTCTTTGATCATTCGTTTAAGAAAGATACCTTTTCATTTTTTAACAATGAAATACTCATAATTTATTATGTTGACTTGTAAGTACCCCCTTTTTCCTACGGATCAAAATTAGGCACTTTTCTTTTGATTTCTATTGTTTATAAATTCAATTGGACTCATGCCACCTAGGCTGTCATGAGGGTGTTCATTATAGTACATGCGCATAATCATCAAGAAATAATGAAAACCGATACTGCAGGATATGGCAATGATGATGCTGATTTTCAAGCGTCAGATCAGAATGGGAACGGCAATGAGTATCTTCATGCCCATAGACCAGATGAATATAATCGCTGGGAATCAGAATGATACAAAACAGTATCAGAAGCTCTATTGCAATATTTTGCCTCAATTTACCCACTGGCCTCATTTAGAAGAATATACAAATCTAAGAATAAAACCGTTACTGAGTGGTATTAATTCCCAAAGGAAAATATTGATGTCTGGTAGATTATTACGGAAACAGACCCGAATTAATCTTTAATTTCTTTGGCATAGATCAGCTTTGTATTGAAATCTGCTTGATCATGGTTCATAGGAGTTTTGTATAACGTTTAGATTAGGATTAAATATTTTCTGTTTCCAAAAATGATGAACATATATACATAGTACAAAAATATATTTATTTTTTTATCTCTGTATTTTACGCTTATGGATATTCAAGAATCTGTTGTGCTTTCTGAAATAAAACAATTGGGTTGTTTTATCATCATCGTATCCTCACAGCAGCCAAATTCTATTTGTAAAGTGGTATGTGTAATCTGGAATTTCCTCTTCAGTAACTCCTCAATCTCCTTACGTAAATGATTTGATTCACTCAATGTCATGTCTTTCATAGCTTCGATATGGGCTTCGAAGAGAACATCATTATCCTGCAATTGCCAGCAATGAACATGATGCACATTCCGGACAAAATGAGATTGTTCAAGAACATTTTTAATATTTAACAAATTAAGCCTGGATGGAGTGCTTTGCATGAGAATGTCCACTGATTCACGAAGAATTTTATAGGCCTGTATGATAATCACAATGCTGATGATAAGAGTCAATGCAGGATCAATCCAGAGGATTTGCATAAAATAAATGAGAACGGCACCACCAATCACGGCGACAGACGAAAGAGTATCGCCCAGCAGATGCAGGTATGCTGCCTTTATATTTAGGCTATGTTTTGAATCATGGTGCAGGAACAACATAGAGATCAGGTTGACAAGCAAACCTATGATTGCAACACTAAACATGATTATAGGCTTCACGGGTTCTGGATTCAAAAACCGTATTACTGCTTCATAGAAAAGGTAGATTGAAATAGCAGTAAGAACCGCTCCATTGATGAATGCGGAAAGAATTTCAAAACGCTTATACCCGAAAGTACGTCGATCATCGGGTTTTCGTCCGGCTACTCTGTGAGCCACCCAGGCAAGCGCCAGAGCCAGAGTGTCACTTAGGTTATGGATGGCATCGGAAATCAGGGCCAGACTGTTGGAGAAAATTCCTCCTGCTATTTCAACCAAGGTTATCAGGGCATTTAGGGAAAGACTTACCAATAACCTGTTTGAAGTTTGATGCTGATGCAAATGTCCGGTATTTTTTTTTGTCTTCATTCCTTTTCGCAGGTTTTCAAAAATCCAGGTTTGACTGGTTGTCCCAAATTTAGTCCATTTACGCCCTGAAATTTGCTGGCAGAGTCATAATTTATTCCTAGTTTCCGAAGCAGGAGTTCTACATCTACCTGGTGTAACTGCAATCCCAGGTCCCAGGGATTGTATCCCAGAATTAATCCGGAAAGTTCTTCATAGGTCAATACCGGGATTCCATATCCTTCGTTGTCGTAAGTTTTATTTTCTTGTTCACTGATAACATATTGCCAGCGATCGAGGAAAAAAGTACATCCCGGACAATTGGCAATGATCAGATCGGGATGGAAGGACTGCATCGATTCAAATTTTTTTCTTGAATTTGACAGAGAATAACCCCGGTTTTCCTTGATCAGGTATTGCCGAAATCCGAACCCGCAACAATGGCGCCGTTCAGGGTAATCCACTTGCTGTCCGCCCCAGGCATCGATCAACCCCGCGAGGACATAAGGATATTCAGCGCCTCCTATTCCTTTTTGAGGAAATATCTTAGCATAATGACACCCAATGTGATCGACTATCTTCAAGGGTTTTCCTGTATATTGATTCACAAGACGTTGCTTTGACTTTTCGGAAATTTCATTCCGGAATTTGTAAATGATATCACTTGCATGAACCAAATTTACCGGGATATTGAAAGTCTTCCCGGTAGTCTTGAAAAGAGCATCGCGGGTTTTCTGTTCTTCCATTGGAAAATTTTTCCAGGTCTCCAGTACTTCGTTATAAATGCCAAAAGAGGTAACGCAGGAACATACAAAATTTTTATACCCCGCCTCTGTCATTAAAGCAAATTGCCTGGCAACAACAGTCATGATAGTTTCGAAGGGAATAATTCCTGAATGATATGCAATGCCTGTGCAGGTTGTCTGTTCAGGGTCATCAAAAATATCCTTTCCCAATTCTTCGCGAAGAATTTTCAGAAAAATTGTTTCCGATGCCGGAAAAAAATTCTGCCTGATACAGCTACGTGCAAAGTAATAATGGTCATTGGCGATCTCTTTCTGAAAAGAAGCCCATAATTGATTTCTATTTTTCATTGGAAGGATTATTTCGGGATCCTTTCTCAATCTGATCAAATCTTTCTATGGCGCCTGTTTCGATAAAAATGGCCTGAAGATCTAAAAGGGATTGATCTGATATTTTTCGCAATGTTCCGGGACCTTCCCGGTTGTAATTAGCGCCCAGACGTTCGAGAATGGCTATCCGGTTCTCCCAATACCATTCCCACACCGGGCCTTGCTCCGGGTATAGGTCTGTATCAATTTTATCGATGTAAACACAATAACCGTATTTAAGTATGTGTTCGCCCACTGTTCTTTTTACTGATAGTTGCAGACTTCCTTGTGTTGATTCAGCAAACAGACCTGTTTTGATCGATAAGGCCCTTAGTGATTGTATGATGTATCCGGGGGTATTCCCCCTGGGACAACGGGTTTTGCACGACAAGCATTCGCCACATCGCCAGATGGTATCTCCTTTTAACAGTTGCTCAAGTGAGGTTTCATCTCTTCGTTGAACGGTTTCAACCACAGTTCTTGGATCATAGTCGAAGAATTGCGCTGCCGGGCAGATAGCTGTGCAGGTACCGCAACTGATGCAGACTTTCAATCCCTCCTGGAAGCGAACATCATCCGATAATTGTTTGTGTAAAGGGTGCATTTATTTTCGGTGAAATTTATGATGAATCCCAGTGATGTATTTACAGAATAAGATAACTAAATTATTCAAAAATTTCTTTTTCTCTAATTGCAAAATTAATGAACATTTGTTCATAATTAATAAATTGGTCGTACTTTTCTAATTTTGATAATGTTTTATCACCTCGTCAAAGAAATATCCGTTTCCTCGACCGGAGTGCCCTTGTCCCCTGCGATACTGATGCATCATTCCTTTACCTTGCCCCTTACCTTTGAAATTTTCCTGACAACCATAGAATTCGAAATAAAGTGCAGATAGCCGCTGACACTGGTTTGGAGTGCAGATTTCTTTGAGTGCTATATATTGTGCAATGGAGGCTTTCTGAATTTGCTTTTGAGAAGTGCTGATTTTATCGACACATTGGTTTAGAACGTTCGTGTCTGGCTTGTTCTTGGCCAACTCTTCAAGGAGTTGAGCCCGGTTATTCCGCATATCGGTGGTTACAGGTTCAATGGATTCCTTATATCCGGTAAGTATTGCATCAATCCTTTCGAATTGTGCAGGTGATAATGCCAATTCTTTCCGGAAAGCCATTCGCGGCTTTTCGGTGAGTTGATTTACCTCTGTGTTCGTGCGTTGTGATAAAAGCACAAGGAAGGTGATAAATGCGGAAAGGTTGAGGACAACAAGGAATATCAGTAACCAGTAAATAAACTTGTTTTTTGAGAAAAAGTTCATGGTGTGGGTTTTAATGATTATCAGAAAATGGCAACTCTTCATCAACAAAATCCGGAAAATTCAGCTCAGATTTTATTGCCTGAATATTACGCTCATGGTTTATGCTTTCGGTGAATGTTGTATCTCTCTGCTTGATGACAGAGAAGCCAATTATAGAGGCCCCCAGAATTAAAAAAGAAACAGAAATAGTGCCCAGGATCCTTAGTAACTGGATATGCGATTTTGATCTCATTCTCTCCAGGTTGGATTCAACTCTTTGCAGGATACGGGTTTGAATGAATGGATCCGGTTGTACAGACTTTTTTCCCTCAATACCCGAAATGGCAACTTGAAAGTTGCTGAGAATTCTTGAACAATCCGGACACCCGTGAAGATGGTCTTTAAATGTCTTCAGCTCGCCATCAGACAATTTATTTTCCTGGTATGAAAAGAGATGATTCCTGATGTAGGAACAATCTCGGTTATTTGCTGGTTTTTGCATATTCTGAAAAATAGCTCACTAATTTTTTTTGAAGATTCATTTTTGCCCTGTGGATAAGAGATTCGACCGATGAAACAGAAAGGTTCATAATTTCAGCTATTTCTTTGTAGGCCATTTCTTCGTATTTGTTTAAAATGAATGCAATTTTTTGATTTTCAGGTAAGGAATTGACAGCACTTTCAAGAACCTTTCTTTTCTCATTATCATCATTCCTTGTATCAAGTATTACCGGATCAGAACCTTGTTTGACACCTTCATCCTGTAAAACGTTAAAAAATGAACCGATCTGATGAATTTGTCTTCTTCTTTTCTGTCTTCGTAAATGATCCAATGATTTATTCACAGTTATCCTGTAAATCCATGTATAAAGAGAAGCATTTCTCTTGTATCGGCCAATAGATTTAATGATTTCAATAAAAACCTCCTGTGATAAATCCTCGGCATCTTCAATATTTTCCACGAAATAATATGCGGTTTTAATGACATTTTTTTGATAGGTATTAACCAGATACTGAATTGTTTCCTTGTTTTGGTTGATTAATCCTGCTATCAATTCCGATTCGGTCATTCTTTAATCTTTTGTAGAAAAGGAATAAAGCCAAAACATCCATATAAAGCAGGAATATTTCAGCTTCATCCTTTAGCGAGTGCCTTTTATTTCTGGTTTAGAACTTCGTTAATCAGGAGGAGGGATTGTTAGTTTCCACGACAATGTCGATGCTGATTCCCGTAACCGTTTCCGCAACAATTTTCTTTACCCTGTCCATTACGATGCTGAAAACCCATCCCACAGCAATTGGGATTTCTTTTCATCTGACTTGCATTCTGTTTATTGTCACAAACGCCATCCCCGTTTTTATCTGCGAAATTTGCACCACGACCAGTCTTCATCTTTGCCTGGTAGTTATCGCAGACCCCATCTTTATTTTTATCGATAAATTTTCCAGGAGTTGGTTTCGTGGTAGTAACGGAATTCCGTAAATCTTTTTGTGTTGTCGCTGATGATGTGTTTTGCGAGAAACCCTGTAAAGCGACGAATGACATAAATGCCATCAAAATTGTGATTCTTGTTACTGTTTTCATAGTCTGCTTTGAATTTAGTTAGAGATTTGTTTTATTATTAGACGAAGCAGATTACGAAAACTTGCGCTTGGGATAATTTCTTTTTCCCGACGTATCGCTATTCCTTTTTCCGGGTGCTAATCCCAAGAACAATATATAAAGGGCAGAAACTAAATATACTGGTAAGAATGAAAATTCCAGCAAAGATGAGTAGTATGATAGCTATGGTTCCTGAAATTACATGTGTAAAATAAAGTATGATCACTAAGGCTGCAATCAATAACCTGATCACTCTGTCGATGGTTCCCATGTTTTTTTTCATATGATCTAAATTTTAGGTTAAAAAATTAAACTATAAAAATACAATATTGCAAGCACAAGAAAAAAATCATCGTCATTACTTTTTTTAATTTGAAAAATGCGCATATTCCGTTTAATCCGGTAGCTTCTATGATGGCCATTCAAAGCTCCAAACTTGAGCCAATTGCGTTGGAGGTAACTGAAAAGTTGAAAAATTCAATAAACTCCCTATAATACAATATGAGTAAAAGAAAGGTGGGATCAACAGATTCAATTCAGTTCATGCGGCCCCAGGGAAAAATCGATACTGTTCTTAAAAGATGAGCTGAAAGAAGATTTTGCTGATCTTTGACTTATTTCAGTAGAATAACTAGAACAGAGGTTGAGTAAATCACAAAAACCAACGATATACAATATTGATCCACTTAACGATATAAATGGGGCTATGTCACAAACCGTGAATTAAACCCATAAGAGATTAATAATTTTCCACTATTATCCGACTAAAACCTGATTTCCATGTTGTTGATTTGAAACTGTCAGAAAATCAGGCATATTGTTGATTTATTTTGCACTTTTAAAAACAGACCCCCTCAACTCAAGGCAAATTTCAGCTG
>Ga0247841_10000791_pt1 | contig 78809 bp, 84 predicted proteins | sample LaCruzMarch2015__2_FD_192410 | JGI IMG/M metagenome (GOLD analysis project Ga0247841, IMG submission 192410) | Freshwater microbial communities from meromictic Lake La Cruz, Castile-La Mancha, Spain - LaCruzMarch2015_18m | ecosystem: Environmental > Aquatic > Freshwater > Lake | place: Spain... | reverse complement strand
TACCAAGAGAAGACCTCCCGACCATTTTTGCAGATCCAACCATCCAAGAAACAGTCCCCTCGTTCAGTGACATCTTTGGTGAGGCAACGATCCTCAGTTCGGTTACCTTGTTAAATGATTTGACACGCAAAACGCCCTGCCAGGGGGCTATTCTATGGTCGGGGGATAGCGAGCAGTGGAAAGAGTGAGGCAAATAGCGGATAGTCCATCCATTCTCTTTACTATCCACTATCCCCAATCCACTATCTAGATCAATGACTGGCCAGGAATGCTGATGGGGAGCTGAAATGCTGCCAATACGGTAGCGCCTGCATCGGCCAGCGAAGGTCGAACTCCAAGGAAATGACCGGGTTTACCCGGTGCATAGACCAGGACCGGGACTTGCTCTCGGGTATGATCAGTATGCGAATAAAAAGTTGGATCATTGCCGTGGTCAGCAGTAATGATCAGCAGGTCATCCTCTTTCAATCGTTGAGCGAGGTTGCCAAGGCCCTTATCGACTTCCTCCAAGCTCTGAACGAACTCATGAGGGAGGCGGCGGTGTCCCCAGAGCATGTCGAAATCCCCAAGGTTAACAAAACAAAATCCTGGTTCTTTAGCGGCCAGCCACCCTTCCAGGGCTTTCATCGTCTCTGCGTTGTGGGGGGTATGATTATAGTGAGTGATGCCGCGCCTAACGAAGATGTCCACAATCTTCCCCAGAGCAGTGACGGGAATTCGGTGAGCGGTGAGGATGTCTAGAACAGTAGTTCCTGGAGGAGGCAAGGGATAGTCCTGGCGACCGGCCGTGCGTTCGAAATGGCCAGGCTCTCCGCTAAACGGCCGTGCGATGACCCGAGCCACCGCAAGGTCACCGGAAAGCATGGCTCTGGCTAGGCAGCAGTAGCGGTACAACTGCTCCAAGGGAACCATCTTTTCGTGCGCAGCAATCTGAAATACCGAGTCTGCGGAGGTATAGACAATAGGGAAACCTGTTCGAAGGTGCTCCTCCCCAAGCTGTGCGATGATCTCAGTACCGGAGGCGACGATGTTCCCCAGGGTCTTGCGGCCGATGGCGCGCTCGAAAGACAGGATCAAATTCGATGGAAAACCGCGGGGAAAAGTGGGGAAGGGATCCAGCGTTGGCACTCCCATCATCTCCCAATGGCCGACAACAGTGTCTTTGCCAGCAGACACTTCCTGCAAAACCCCCCAGGAAGCCAGTGGCGCTGATACGAAAGGCAGCATACCATCCGGTAGGAGTCGGCCAAGCCCACACATGGTGAAGAAAGGCAAGGAGTAATGATCGGCAGCTTGCAAAGCATGAGCCAAGGTATTCGCCCCATCGTCTCCATAGGCCCCGGCATCAGGCAGCGCACCAATGCCCACTCCATCCAAGACAATCAGGAACACGCGCTTACGCATGGCTCATCAGAGCACCCTGCCGGGGGCTATTGAGCTGCCTGGGGCAAAAAAACTGCTGTGGGCCAGCAAGTAATAAAGTGCCAGCAAGGTCTTGCCGTCGCAGGTCCGACCAGGTTTAAGAAGGACCGCCAAGCGCTCGCGGGAAAGGAATTGGGTGGTAATTTCCTCGTCGAACTCCGGCTTTGCGGCTTTTTTTACCAAGCCCTCGGCGAGGAAGAGATGTACCACTTCGTCGCAGAAACCGGGAGACGTGTAAAAGGAGTGAAGATGCTTCCACTGTTTGGCCTCGAATCCGGTCTCCTCCAACAACTCCCGCTGGGCGCAGGTAAGGATGCTCTCCCCGGGTTCCAGCTTTCCGGCAGGGATCTCCCAAATCGTCTCATCCAAGGCGGCACGGTACTGTTCCTCCATGAGCACTTCCCCCTCCTCGTTGATAGCTAATATGGCCACTGCGCCAGAGTGGCGGACGATTTCTCGTTCCGCCAGCCGTCCTGACGGGAGCAGTATCTCTTGTTTTTCCAGGGAAAGGATCTTGCCGCGGTAAATGAGAGTCTGCAAGAGACGTTTCTCGGTCAATGCCGTCTCATGATTGCAACAAGCAAGCGGGTTAGGTCTTCCATTTGAGAAAGGGAGGCTTTCTCTTGACGCGTATGAGGTCCATAGTATCCGCAACAAAGGACTGCGGATTTCTTGCCCCGGGCGTTGAAGATATTCGCGTCCGAGGCGCCGCCGGCCTTCGTCAAGGCAAAGGTGAGGCTGCTGGCAAGAGCTGCTTTCCCCACCAACTCCAGCAGAGGGTCATCATCAAGCAGGCAGTAGCCTTCGAAATCCCGTTGGCGGTCAAAGATGACTTCGGCCCCGACTTCCTTTGCAGCGCGCTGAGCGGTTTGGATCATCTCCGTTACTTGAGTTTCCAGCTTTCCGCGGTCGTGCGAGCGAGCTTCTCCGCTCATTTCAGCTCTCTCGGGAATCACGTTATCAGCATCTCCTCCTTTGATCCGACCGATGTTGGCGGTGGTCTCCTCGTCAATTCGTCCCAAAGACATGCGCGAGATGGCAAGAGCCAAAGCACGAACGGCGGAGACTCCCTTCTCTGGCTCTGTCCCCGCATGGGCTGCCAGTCCTTGGAAGCGGAATCGCAGCGTTTCTAGAGACGGCGCACCGCGCACGACCCGAGCCGGGGGACCACCATGGTCAAGAACCAGAATGAAAGGCGATCGCACCCATTCCAAGTCGAATGCCTTGGCTCCGCGCAGTCCGATCTCTTCCTCCACGGTAAAAATAATCTCCACTTCGCCGTGGCGATTGTCACTTTCCTGTAGCCGGCGCACCCCTTCCAACAAAGCAGCGATCCCAGCCCGGTCATCAGCGGCCAGGATGCTCTCTCCGGAAGAATGGATCCAATCCCCATCGATCCGGTATCGCACTGGCTCGGTGGGCACCGTGTCAAGGTGAGCGCTGAACGCGGAGGGGGGTAGTCCCGCATCGCCTGGAAGGTGGGCGAAGAGATTTCCTGCCTCGTCTACCTCTACTTTCAGGCCAAGGTCACTCAGCTTGAGGAGAAGAGCTTGGCGAACCAGCTCCTCTGAACCCGAGACTGAGGGGATCTGGATCAATTCTAGAAACTCAGCTAACAGGCGATCGCGGCAAACAGAGTCTGGGTTCAACTGGCACTCCCCCTTGCTTCGTTATGCAGCGGGGGGACAGATTGAAACTTATCCCCGAAATCTTTCCTCATACTGCACATGGTTTGAGCGCCACGATGCAAAGCCTCCAGGTTCATCGGCAGAAATCGTTCCTTGGAACCGGAGAGTAGTTTGTGCAGGACTTTTTCCACAGATGCCCAGCGGACTGCCGGTACTCGCTCAAGGTAGGCGCCTAATAGAACGATGTTGGCGACGATAGTCCCGCCAAGCTCGTTGGCAATAAGAGTGGCCGGGATCTCGTAAATTTCCAGGTCAGTGCGAGACGATTTGACATCGTTTAGCGACGAATTCACCAATAGCAAGCCGCCGGAGTTCACTAGCGGTTCGTATTTCTGAAAGGATGGTTTATTGAGGACGATTGCCGTCTCGGGACGAGAGAGCACGGGCGAGCTTATCGGGGTATCCGAGATGACCACTTGGCAATTGGCCGTCCCTCCGCGCATCTCTGGACCGTAGGAAGGGAACCAGGTTGCTTCTTTTCCTTCCAAAGCGGCAGCATAGGCCAGCAGTTGACCCATCAACATCACCCCTTGCCCACCGAACCCAGCACAGAGCAATTCATACTGTATCATGACATACTCCCTGCCGGGGGCTGTTTGGATGCTGCCGGGGGCTGTGTAGATCCGACGAATTCGCCCAGCGGATAGTAGGGCAACATATTTTCCTTCAGCCATCGAGTTGCTTCGACCGGTGTCAGCCCCCAGTTGGTCGGGCAGTTGGAAAGGATCTCTACGAAGCCGAAACCGAGATCTTCCCGCTGTACCTGAATGGCACGTCTGATAGCCTTTCGGGCAGCCATCACGTGAGGTGGGTCAAAAACGGCCACCCGAGCTACGTAGGCTGGACCTGTCAAAGAGGAGATCATCTCCGAGACGCGAATCGGGAAGCCATTGGCCCTTGCGTCACGGCCGTAAGGGCTGGTTTCGGTTTTCTGGCCGAGTAAGGTGGTGGGAGCCATTTGTCCGCCAGTCATCCCGAAGTTGGTGTTGTTGACAAAGATGGTTGTGATGCGCTCACCCCGATTAGCGGCATGAATGATCTCCGCTGTGCCGATAGCGGCCAGATCGCCGTCCCCTTGATAGGTAATCACGGTCAATTCCGGGCGGGAACGCTTGATGCCGGTAGCGACAGCCGGGGCTCGTCCGTGTGGGGATTGTACGCAATCCACCTCAAAGTAATCATAGAGAAGGACAGCGCAACCGACTGGGGCGATCGTGACAACTTGTTCACGGATGCCCAACTCATCGATAACCTCAGCCAGTAGGCGGTGGATGATGCCGTGGTGGCATCCCGGACAATAGTTGCTGCGCACCAGGGAGAGAGACTTGGGCCGCTCGTAAATCGGGCGGTCAGTTCGAGTGCTCATCGAATCGCTCCTTCTCCAACGCTTGGTGGATTACCTGATCGATCAATTCAGGGTTGTAGGTAGTTCCACCGGGCTTGCCATGGAAAGCAATGGGCCGCCTTCCTGCTACTGCTAACCGGACATCCTCCAGCATCTGGCCTGTGTTCATCTCTACTACCAAGAATTTCTTGGCGCTGGGCATAACCTTTTCAAACGGGGCAACTGAGAAAGGCCAGAGGGAAATCGGACGGATCAGGCCGATCGGGATGCCCGCTGCCCTGGCATTGTCAACTGACTTCTTGGCAATGCGAGCTACCGTGCCGAAGCAAACCAATACCAGTTCAGCGCCTTCCAGGCAGTATTCCTCCCAACGAACTTCGTCCAGGGCGGCCTGCTTAAACTTGGCTTGCAGATCCCAGTTATGCTTCTCCAACTTCTCCGGGATAAGGTCTAGAGAATTGATGATATTTTTCCTGCGACCTTTGGCGCCTGTGACCGCCCATGGCTTTCTCGAGAGGGGTGTCGAATCAACGCTTTGTTTGAACTCTACCGCCTCCATCATCTGAGCGATGATTCCGTCGGCCAGAATAAGGACAGGGTTGCGGTAACGATCGGCGATCTCGAAAGCATCCCCCATCATGTCCACCAGCTCCTGAATTGAGGAAGGACCTAACACGACGAGATTATAATCGCCATGGCCGCCGCCCTTGGTAGCCTGGAAATAGTCGCACTGGGATGGCCCGATCCCACCCAAGCCTGGGCCTCCTCGAACGAAGTTCATCACCACCGCTGGAACCTCGCAGCCTACCATGTAGGAAATTCCCTCCTGCATCAAGGAAATTCCCGGTGAAGAGGAGGAAGTCATAGCTCGCACCCCAGCGGCGGCCGCCCCCAGGACCATGTTGATGGAGGCTACCTCACTTTCCGCCTGCAGATAGGTTCCACCCACTTCAGGCATGCGACGGGACATATAACTGGCTACTTCATTTTGAGGAGTGATCGGATACCCGAAGAAATACCGGCAGCCGGCTCGAATCGCACCCTCAGCAGCAGCTTCGGCGCCTTTCATCAAAACGCGTTCACCCATTTTTCTGCTCCTTTTCGATGGTATCACGCTGCCGCAGGCTATCTGACTGCAGCGGGGGGTCTGCCGCTGCCACTAACCAGACTTCGATAGCGGCATCCGGGCACATCCTGGCGCAGAAAGCGCACATCGTGCAGTGGGGTTCGTCGATCAGCTCTACGGGATGATACCCATTGGCGTTGAGGCGACTGGAGAGGGCCAGCACTTGCTTGGGGCAAGCTGAAACGCACAGTTCACATGCCTTGCAATAATCCTCGTTGATCGTTACTTTTCTCATTCTCCTCCTTCCCTCCCGGGCTCTGCACACTCCCAGGGAGGCCTGATCCAAATCTGTAAAGGCAGCACCTGGAGATGTGGCTCATGGTTCAAGCTCCCAAGTCCCGGGTCTCCACATTGCTGATTGCTGAGTGCCGATTCGCGAGAAGTGGAAAGTGTATGGTGATTAGTATCTCGCTGCCGCGGGCTATCTACCTGCCGCGGGTTAACCGGCTGCTGCAGGCTGCTTAGTTGATTTCGAACAGCAGGAGCCAAATCCTCCCGAACTGCGATGAAAGCTATCGGCAAACCAGATAGAAGGGATAGCTCCTCAACCAAGCGATGCCCATCCAGTATTGTCGACAATGCGGTGTACTCTTTCAAGTGGGGATTGGAGATCACTGCAGTGAAGGGTATCCCAGTGTTCGCTTCGATCTCCAAGAGCGCAGCCAGGCTCTCTTCAGCGTCGCGGACAAAGGGGCGGTTGGGATTGGCCACAAAGAACATCTCCGTTTCCGAAAGGGGAAGTGAGGAGGCATACTGGGCCAGCACGCGAGCACCGGCCCCGTCTCCCCCTAGATCGACGATTACTGTCTGATCGGACTCCAACCAGCGCCCCAATTGGCCAGGCAGGATGGGCAGATCAGCGCCGTCCCATTCCCTTCCTGAAGTGATGAAGCGAAGCTTCAGGGGTTCAATTTGGGCTCGAAGATTGCGAAGACGGAAAAGTGGCTTGATGATGTCCAAATCCACCAGTACGACGGGTCCCAGGATACCCCTCCGGGGGCTACACAGTCCCCGGAGGGCCAGGTTTAGGCTGATCTCACTCTTGCCCGAGCCGGACGGCCCGGCTAAAACCATGATGCGTTTCAACGACGAATCTTTCCCCGCGCGGCGAGGAGAGCGCTGACCGCCAACGAGTAAATCTTCGATTCAGGGGGGTCGACGCGGGAGACAAGGACGATCGGTACCTTCGCGCCCATTACCACACCGGCCATGATCCCCGATGCCAAATGAACAATGGACTTGCCAAGAACATTGCCCGACTCGATGTTCGGCATCAGCAAAACATCAGCTTTCCCGCCGAGAGGACTGTCGATCCCTTTCTCTACCAGGGCCTCACGGCTGAGAGCGTTGTCCAATGCCAGCGGCCCATCGACAATGCACCCCTTGATTTGCTTGCGACGCCACATCGTCGTCAGGATGGCAGCGTCCACCGTCGCCGGGATTTCCGCGCTGACCGTTTCCACCGAAGCGATCACAGCCACCTTTGGATTGGCATTCTCCATCGCTTTGGCAACCTCCACTGCATGTTGCAGTATCGCCAATTTCTGGGTCAAAACCGGCAGAACTACCATCCCGCCGTCGGTAATGAAAAGCAATCGGTCCAGAGAGGGCAACTGGAAGATGGCAACATGGGAAAGAAAGCCACCGGCAGCGATGCCGCGCTCTTTGTGCAGTACTGCCCGCAAGAAGATGGGCGTGGGAAGAAATCCTTTCACCAAGACCTCGGCTTGCCCCTCCCGGCAAAAGGAGACGGCAGCAAAGGCAGCTTGCTCGTTCGAGGTTGCTTCGTGGATTGTGAAGTTGGTCAGATCCAATCCAATTTTCTCCGCCAAACAGCTCAGTTGGGCAAAATCGCCGAAAAGGTGTGGCTGGATCAACCCCAGAAGGCGAGCTTCTTCCAACCCGCGCAAGGTATCTTCTTCCTCCGGGCTCGCCACTGCCACTATTTGCGGAGGTTGTTGGCGAGCTGCCTCCAGCGTTTGTGCGAAATTTCTAATCATAGTTCCTGGCCTCCTCTTGCCCGCGCAGGACACGCAAGGCGCCCTGTACCAGGGCGATCATCTCTCCTTCTCCCGGCACGACTGCCAGTGGAGCAATGAAACGAACCCGTTCCCCAACCCACCCTACCAGGCCACTGGACTTGGCCAGACCACCGGTGATGATCACTCGCAAGACCTCTCCACACATCACGGTAGCCATGGCACCGATCTCCTTGGCAATCTGGTAGGCCATGGCTCGAAAAACCTCTTCGGCATAAAGATCTCCCGCACTGATGCGGCATTCCACTTCACGGGCGTCGTTGGTCCCCAGATAGGCGGTCAAACCGCCCTGCCGCGTTAGCTTGCTGATCAGCTCTTTCTCTTGGTAGGCGCCACTATAGGCCAGGTGGAGAAGATCGACGATCGGCAAAGCGCCGCTGCGCTCTGGAGAGAATGGGCCACCCTGGTTGGCGTCGTTGGCGTCGACGATGCGCCCTTTCTCCAATGGGACTATGGAGATCCCTCCTCCCAGATGAGCGACAACAAAGTTGCTCTCTTCGAGGGTAGTACCCAGCGAACGCGCTACCTGACGTCCGACCGCTTTGATGTTCAGGGCGTGGGAGAGAGCCCTCCGGGAAATCTCCGGCCATCCAGAGTATCGAGCCAAAGCATTAAACTCATCCACCGAGACGGGATCGACAATCCAGGCTGGCGTTTTCCACTCCTTGGCCAAAGATTCAGCGATGAAAGCGCCAAGATTGGAGGCATGGACAGCCTGGGGGCGATCACGCAAATCATCCAGCATGTGCTGGTTGATGGCATAGGTGCCGGAAGGAATCGGCTTCAGTAACCCGCCCCGCGCTACGACCCCGTTAAAAGCGCAAAAGGGACGGCCAGCAAGCCAGGCACGGATATCAGCTTCCCGCTGGGGTAGCTCTGCGAGGATCTCCGTGCTCTTCTCCCGGTGGACGATGTTGGCTTCGTCCAGACATTCCTCATCCCGGTAAACGGCGATCTTGGTTGAGGTGGAGCCAGGGTTCAGGACGAACAGGGTGTACGTGTTTGCCATCGTCTTTCTCCTTTACGGTGTCTGCAATAACTCCTCTGCGTGTTGGCGAACCGCTTCACTGATCCTGCTCCCACCCAACATACGGCTGATCTCTCCCACCCGCTCCCTTTCCCCTAGACGCTGCAGCGAAACTTGGCTGGAAATGCCGGAGGCGTCCTTCTGGAGGAGGAAGTGAGTGCCAGCCCGGGCAGCGATCTGCGGGAGATGGGTGATGCAAATCACTTGATGCAAACGGGAGACTTCCACTAACTTGGCTGCCAGCATCTCCCCTACTCTCCCCCCAATGCCGGCATCGATCTCGTCAAAAACCAAAGTGGAGGCATCGTAACGATCAGCCAAGGCAGCTTTCACTGCCAACATCAGGCGCGAGAGTTCTCCGCCTGAGGCAACCTTTGTCAAGGATCGAGGAGGTTCCCCAGGATTGGCCGAGAAAAGGAACTCGACACGGTCCAGACCTTCCGCGCGAAGGTTCTCCAAGGGGATCTCTTCCAATTCGATGCAGAAGACTGGGTGTTCGATGCCAAGATCTCCCAGGCTCTCCTCCACGCGTTCCGCCAGTCGACTGGCTGCTTCCCGTCGAATCGCCCGCAATACACTTAACGATTCGGTCAATGTAGCCTCATTTTCCTTCAAGGCTCCTTCAAGCGCTCTTCCTTCGGCTTGCTTGGCTTCCAGCAAACTCAAGGCAGTTTGGATTTCCAAGCGAGCAGTCTGGACCGCAGCCAGCGTGCCTCCGTGCTTGCGCTTCAGGCGAGCCAACTGATCCAACCTGCCCTCAATCTGCTCCAGCCGGCCCGGGTCAGCTTCCAGGCGATCCAGTACGCCGGACAAATCCCAATAGAAATCGCCTAGTTCCAAGCTCACCCCAGCCAGCCGCTCACTCAGGGAAGTCAGCGCGGGGGAGTGACCGGCCAAATCCTGCAAAGCTTGGGCGTTCCTTCCTAGGCCATCCAAAAGACTGCTCCCTGTTTTTTCGCTCGATAAGAAACTAGCCACTGCTTCCAGGGTTGAACGGATTCGACTGCTCGCTCGCAGGAAAACACGTTCCTCCTCGAGTGTCTGATCCTCCCCTTCACGCAAAGATGCCTTCTCAATTTCCTGCAACTCATAACGCCAAAGCTCTTCTTGAGACTGCCGTTCTCCTCGGTTTGCTGAGAGCGCAGCGATTTCCCCGATCATCTCAATCCTCGCGGTCCTCAGCGCCTCTCCTCTATCACGCTCGGTCAGTGCGGCGGCCCCGGCAAAACGGTCCAGTGCGTTAAGTTGAAAGAGAGGAGATAAAAGGGCTTCATGCTCTTGTTGACCATGCAGATGTACCAGTGGAGCAAGAGCATCGCGCAGCAAACTGAGCGGAACCAGTCGACCGTTCAGGTGAGCACGGCTCCTACCAGCACGGTTGATCTCGCGAACCAGGGAAAGCGTGCCCTCTTCAAAACCTAGTTCCTGTAAATTGCTGTTGACAGCGTGGCTTGTCAAGCCAGGACGTGACGGCAACTCCAGGATTGCTTCAACTCGCATCACATCGCCGCGCGACCCGACCAGATCTGCTTGGCCGCGACCGCCCAACAACAAAGCGATGGCATCTACTACCAGGGATTTTCCGGCTCCAGTCTCCCCGGTAAAGACGTTTAAACCTGGATCCAACTCACATTCCAGAGCGTCTAAAATGGCTAAATTCTGGATAGCCAAGTAACTGATCATAAACGTCCCCAATGAAGTTTTTGCTGAATGTCTTGGATGAAATGTGCTGGCTCCAGGTAGGCCAGCCGGGTCTTTTTTGGCGAGAGAAAAATGTATGCCGGCTGATCGACGCGCACCAGTCCTAATTCTTGGCCGTCTACCAAAGCCAGTGCCTGTTCTCGGCCGCGCGGGTGAACGACCACCTTGCTGTCTCGGTTCAGCAAGATCGGGCGGGAGAAAAGGCTATGAGGGGCTACGCCACAAAGCAATAGAAGATCCAAGGTAGGGTCGATGAGAGGACCGCCACAAGCCATGGCATAGGCGGTAGACCCGGAAGGAGTGGCCACCAGAAGGCCGTCTCCCCGTACTTCACCCAATTCCTGGCCGTTGATCTGGATCAATAAGCGGATGCTGCGACCTTGCTGGCGGTGTAGAATAGCGCACTCGTTCAATCCGTGAGCCGTTCGATCGCCAATCTTCAAGGAAACCATGGTTCTCTCCTCCACCAGAAAATGTCCAGTCAGGATCGCCTCCAAGTCAGATTGGATACTGCTTGAGGCGCTGGCGGAAAGGTAGCCTACATCGCCCAGGTTCACACCCAGGATAGGCGCCAACTCCCCCGCCACTCGCAGACAGCTTAAGAGAGTGCCATCTCCGCCAAGGCTGAGAATCAAGTCTGGAATTTCAGGGGGGAAGGTTCCGCTGCCAGGCCTCCCCGGGGAACCTCTTGGAGCCGCTGGAAAGAGTGTACGCGCTCCCCGCCGTTCGATCTCATCAGCCAGGTCATAGGCAAAGAGCATAACCTCCTGGCGATTGGCGTTTGGATAAAGGCCGATTCGTTCAAACATGCGAACTTACCCTATTGCCGCAAACTGGTTTGGTTTTCTCAGGCTGCTAGCGTGTCCGGACATGGCGGAGAATGCTTCTCTCGCCCGTCCGGCAATACCTTCCGGGTCAAGGCCGGCTCGGTGAAGAAGCTCGGAGCGGCTACCAACTCCGGGGACTTCCTCAATTCCCAAGCGTACAAGGGTAGAGTGCGATCGATTCCAACCTTGGAGTTCTTCCCATACCGCTGAGCCGAATCCTCCTGCCAGGACATTCTCCTCTACTGTGATCAACAAGGGGTAAGCAAGGCTGGCAGCATGAAGAAGAGGGATATCGAGGGGGGTGAGGAAACGCAAGTTGTAGACGGCGGCCTCGATCCCCGTCTCTGCTAAAATCGATGAAGCGAGGCGGCAACTCTCCACTGTCGCTCCTAGAGCGAGAAAAGCCAAATCTCGCCCCTCCCGGAGGAGACTGCCGCGACCCCAGGACATGGTTCCTTCTTGGTAGCCCGCATCTTTACAGCTCGCGGTAGCTTGTTCCGGCAAGATCCCTTCCGGGACGGCACTCTTTGGATAGCGAATGGCTACCGGCCCCGGCCGAGCCAGTGCTGCAAAAATCATCGCCCGAAGCTCACGCCCATCAGCCGGGGCGAGTATCTCCAAACCGGGAATGCAATGCAAGAAACTGAGGTCATAAATCCCCTGGTGAGTCGGTCCGTCTCCTGGCACCACGCCGGCGCGATCGAGAAGGAGAAGGACCGGCAGATGCTGCAAAGAAATGTCATGCAGCAACTGGTCAAATGCTCGCTGCAAGAAAGTAGAATAGATGGCCACCACCGGACGACGGCCTCCCAGGGCCAACCCTGCGGCAAAACTGAGGGCGTGCTCTTCGGCAATGCCCACGTCGAAAAAGCGGTCAGGATAGGTCCGAGCGAAAGCGTCCAAACCCGTTCCATCGGCCATCGCCGCCGTAATGCAGACTGTCTCCGGAATTTGCTCGCCTACTTCCAACATAGTAGTACGTACAATATCGGTGTAAGTAGGGAGTTCCTTTCGACTAGGCTCTCCGCTGGCGGGTTGAAAGGGGGGAGCAGAGTGAAAAAAAGTAGGATTCTTCTCGGCCGGCGCAAAGCCCTTTCCTTTGGTAGTGAGTACATGCACCAATACCGGTGAGCTGAACCGCTTGGCTTTGTACAGAGCTTTCTCCAGCGTGGCCTGGTCATGGCCATCGATCGGCCCAATATAGAAGAAGCCGAAGCTCTCGAAGAGCATGTTGGGCAAGATGAAAGCCTTGAGGCCCAGCTTGAGACGATCAATAAATCGAACCAAACGGCTGCCCACCTTGGGGGAGCGCTCCAGAAAGCTTTTTACCGCATTCTTGGCCCGGCGGTAGCCAATGGAACTGCGAAGGCCCTCCAATTGCCGGGCCAGGACGCCGACGTTCCGAGAGATGGAGTGCTCGTTGTCATTCAGCACCAGGATGAGATCTTTCTGCAGTTGCCCGGTGTTGTTCAATGCCTCCATCGCCATCCCGCCGGAAAGAGCGCCATCCCCCATCACCACCACAACCTTGTGGTTCTCGCCGGCAAGATCTCGTGCCGCCCTCAGACCAAGAGCCTGGGAAAGAGAAGTGGAAGCGTGGCCTGTATTGGTCACATCATAGGGGGATTCTTCGCGAACCGGGAATCCGCAGAGCCCGTCTTCTTGACGCAACCGGCAGAAGGCCTCCTGACGGCCGGTAAGCAGCTTGTGGGCATAAGTCTGGTGGCCGACATCCCATACCAACAAGTCGGCAGGGGTATCAAAAACGCGGTGCAAGGCAAGCGTCAACTCCACGACGCCCAGGTTCGATGCCAGGTGTCCACCGCTGGTCGAGACTTGCTCGATAATTCGAGTCCGGATCTCTGCCGCGAGTTGCTCCAACTCCCCCATCGAGAGTCCTCTTAAATCGGCAGGCTGGGAGATGCTTTCTAATAATACAGAACGCTCTGCCGGGAGTTTTCTAGCTACATGCTGGTCTGGAAATGCGTTCTTCATCCCTTTCGCTCGGTCAAGTAGGTGACCAACATGCGCAGGAATCGCGTTTCGCCAGGAAATCTCTCCAAGTGTGTCAATGCCAATCGACCATACTCCTCCACTCGTCGCCAAGACTCGTCGGGACCGAGGACGCTCGCCCAAGACAAGATGTCCTCGCTGGACAAATCGAGCAAGTCGTCAACCAATTGGAAAGCCAGTCCCAACTCCCGGCCAAAGCACAGCAGAATCTTCCGCTGCGCTTCGTCGCCTCCACCCAAGGCTGCCCCCAAGTGCAAAGCCAATTGAAAGAGACGGGCAGTCTTGCGTTCGTTCAGCCAACGCCAGCTGTCTTCATCGCGCTGGCGAAGCTCGATATCCGCAAACTGGCCACCGATCATCCCTTCAGCGCCTACTGCGCGACAGGCCTCTTCCATCAGTGGACAAGCCTCGAAAACGGGGAGTATCGCCAAACTGCGAGCGATCAACTGGCAACCCAGAGCGAAGAGGGCATCCCCTACCAGAATCGCTTGCCCTACTCCGAAAACACGGTGTACGGATGGTTTCCCGCGACGCTGATCCGCGTTATCCATCCCCGGCAAATCGTCGTGAACCAGGGAGAAAGCGTGCAGACACTCCACTCCCGCTGCTGCCAAATAGGCTGACTGCCGTTCAATGCCGGCCGAGTCTTCTTTCGGTGCGCTATCTCTGCGTACCGATTGGAAAGCCCACAGCAGCAGAGCTGGACGTAGACGCTTTCCTTCCCCCAATGCCGCGTAGGTCAACATCTCACGCACCTTCAGCTCGATAGGGATCTCATCCAAAGAGGCGGCTAATTGCAAATCCACTTCCCTCTTTATTTCCGCAAGAGCGTCCAAAAACTCATTCTGTTCCATCCGATCTTCCACCTCAACGCACCTCGAAGCTTCGCCAATCGAGACCGTTTGCTGAATAGGGCTCCACTGCCAAGCCTGTCACTTGAGCCAGTCGAGGCCCCTCACGGAGCAACTCAAGGAATGTCAAGAGCGGAATATCCTCGGCCTCTGCGAGGATCTCCACTCGACCATCGGCAAGATTGCGCACTTGCCCGTTGATTCCCAAAGAAACGGCTCTGCTCCGGGCCCACTGACGATACCCGACCCCTTGCACGAGGCCGCTAACGAGGATCCGCAACGTCTGCCGGCTCATCGCGCAGGATCGCGCCCAACACGCCGTGAACAAAATGACTGGACTCTTCGCCACCGTACTTCTCACTAAGGCGAAGGGCCTGATCGATCAATACCCCAACCGGCGCCTCCCGCAAGAAAAGCAGTTCGCCGACAGCCAGGCGAAGGATGCTGCGATCGGTGGAAGACATGCGCTCTACACTCCATTCGAGAGAATGAGCTTGAAGAATCCTATCAATCTCCGCTTGCTTCCCGCAGACAGTTTCGGCCAGCTTCTGCGAATACTGCCAGATATCGGCATCGGGCACTCTCTCAACGCACTCCATCGCTTCCTCCAAACTGAGATGGCCCATATCCATCCGGTACAGGAGGAGGAATGCTGTCTCTCTAGCCTTCTGCCTTCGCATCAGTTTTCCGGAAGTCGATATCCTCCACCACAATGTCGACGCTGGCTACCTCTGCTCCAACCAGGTTCTCCACTGCCCGCTGGACTGCCTGTTGCGCATGCCTGGCCACTGCCAGCAAGTCCTCGCCGTAACGGAAAGCCAAGTGCAACTCCAACTCCAGGCGACCTCCCTCCACGCGCAGCCGGGCAGCCCGCTTGGGATCATGGGAGAGGGGCATGCGAGATACAGCTCTGGTCACCCCTTCCACCTCCAAGGCTGCCAGTACAGCGATGAGTCGGATCACTTCGGGATGGACTTTTATTCTCATTTGCTGACTCTCTCGATGTAATCGCAAGAGCGAGTGTCGATTTTAATGACGTCCCCCACCTCGATAAAGAACGGTACTTGCACAATTGCTCCTGTTTCCATCTTGGCTGGTTTGGTGCTGCCAGCGGCTGTATCTCCGCGGAAAGACGGCTCCGTCTCAGCCACTGCAAGTTCCATAAAAGTCGGTAGGTCCACGCCGATGTGTTTCCCTTTGTAATAGAGGACTTCCAATATAGTGTTCTCCTTGAGAAAGGGGATCGCTTCCTCCAGTTCGCTTTTGGGTAGGGGAACTTGTTCGAAGCTTTCCATATCCATAAAGACATAGTCGTCGCCGGAGGTGTACTGAAACTGCATCTGCTTGCGATCGAGGAAAGCACGGGGCATCTTTTCGCCAGCACGGAAGGTGCGCTCATTGACATTGCCTGACTCCACGTTACGGATCTTGGTGCGCACAAAAGCGGCGCCTTTGCCTGGCTTGACGTGCTGAAACTGGACTACGACCCAGATCTCGCCGTCAAGCTCAAAAGTGATCCCTGGACGCAAATCGTTCGATGAAATCATTCGCTCTCACCTCTTTCAGGCAATAATAATCGTTTTCGGGAACGATGTGAAAATCTCGCTTGTCCCCTCTCTTAGTAGGACCGTGTCTTCAATGCGCACCCCGCCCCAACCGGGGATGTAAACCCCTGGCTCGATCGTGATGACTTGACCAGCCCGCAGGGGTTCCTCGTTTGATAGGCGCAGGAAGGGGGGCTCGTGAACTTCAAGGCCGAGGCCATGTCCCAGTCCATGTTGGAAGGAGAAGTCGCTGTACCCCGAGCGTTGCAGAATCTTGTGCGCTGCCGCGAGGATGTCGCATGGTCGCGCTCCGGGAACAGTCAAACGCAGGGCTTCTTCTTGGCAATTGAGAACAGCGCTGTAAACCCGCTTTTGATCGATCGTGGGGGGAGAGGTGAAGATGACCCGGGTGCAGTCCGAACAGTAGCGGTCTTTCCTCACTCCCCAGTCGAAGAGCACCATCTCTCCGGCTTCTACTACTTTCGGCGAAGCCACCCCATGCGGTAAAGCGGCGCGAGTTCCGGATGCGACAATCGTTTCAAAACTGGGGCCTTGTGCACCAAGCTCATGCATGGTCATCTCCAGATGCCAAGCAATCTCCTCTTCCGAGCGCCCGATCAAACCGTCTTTGAGCACTTTTTCCAGAGCCGTGGTTGCAGAATGGGCGGCTTGGCGCAGGATCGTCAATTCCTGTTCTTCCTTGGTGGCTCGCTGCTGCTCCAGACAGTCCACCAGGGGAACCAACAAATGGGGAATAGCAAGGCTTTCCAACTCGCGTGCGGCCGCCATCGATAGGTGCTGGCTCTCCACTCCCACATCGCGCAAGGCAAGCTCACCCCAAAGGGAGACCAAATCGGGAGCGAACTGGCTAAACTGACGAACCTCCCAGCTTGGACACTGGCTGCGGGCCTGCTCGACGAAGCGAGAATCGACGAAGAGAATGGCTCGATCCAAGGAGACCATCAAATACCCCGTGTCACCTGTAAAGCCAGACAGGTAATAGTAATTCTCCGGGCGACTGACCAAGATGCCGTCCAGCTTCTTTGCTTGCATGTGTCGGCGGAGTGTTTCCAAGCGCAGATCATTGAGTGATTCCACGGTTGCCTCTTTCCGGTGAACTTGCCCCCAAACCTAGCGGGCGATACAATTCTAGGAGAATCATCCCTGGAGGTGAAGCATGTCCGGCCACTCCAAATGGCACAATATCAAAGGAAAGAAAACTGCTGCCGACGCTGAGCGAGGCAAGATCTTCACCAAGGTCACCCGCGAGGTCACTACTGCTGTCAGACAAGGCGGTGCTAACCCAGACACCAATGTCCGCTTACGCATGGCCCTCGACAAAGCCAAGGAAAACAACGTCCCTTCGGATACGGTGAAACGTGCCATGCAAAAGGGGACTGGCGAGTTGCCCGGTCAAATCATTGAGGAGATCACCTACGAAGGCTACGGCATAGGAGGTGTGGCATTGTTGGTGGAAGTCTCTACCGATAACCGCAATCGAACCGGCGCCGCCATCCGCCATCTCTTTTCCCGTTACGGAGGAAACATGGGCGAGGCCGGCTGCGTGAACTGGATGTTTCAACTGAAGGGTATCGCCCAATTGGAAAAATCGCCCGGCAAGGAAGACGACCTGATGATGGTTGCCCTGGATCATGGCGCCGATGACTTCAGTGAGAACGAGGACGGCTACGAAGTAGTCACTCCTCCCGAAGCCCTGATAAAAGTGAGAGAAGCATTGAAAGAAGCTGGAGCCATCATCACCACTTCCGACCTGACCATGGTGCCAAACACCTACGTGACTCTCTCCGGTGATGAAGCCCGCCGCATACTCCATCTCAGCGAAGCGCTGGAGGATCACGAAGACGTGGTACATGTCTACACCAACTTCGACATCTCCAACGAGGAGTTGCAACGCATTATCGCGGAGTAACTTGAGGATCCTGGGGGTAGACCCAGGCACGGCCTCTCTGGGGGTCGCTGTCTTGGAACAAAGCGATGGCTCGGAACCGCATTGCCTTTTTATCTCTTGCCTGCGCACTTCCAAGAACGAGGCGATGCCTGCTCGCATCCTGCAGCACTACGATAGCTTACGACGGCTAGTGGCCGAATACAGGCCCGAGGTGGTGGCCTGCGAGGAGCTTTTTTTCAACAAGAATGTCCGCACTGCCCTTTCTGTCGGCGCAGTGATCGGAGTGATCTTGCTGGTAGCTGGCCAGGAGAACCTCCCTCTTTACATGTATTCCCCCTTGCAGGTCAAGATGGCCATTGCCGGTTATGGCCGGGCCACGAAAGAACAGATCCAGGATTGTCTGGCGCTGCTGCTCCGCCTACCTGCGCGGCCACGCCCGGATGACGCTGCCGATGCTTTGGCAATCGCTCTCTGTCATACCTATGCAGCAAAATGGCGCTGCTTAACGGAAGGAACCAGTCCATGATTGAACAGATCGAAGGACGAGTGGTCTTGCAAGGCGAGAGCGAACTGCTGCTTCGTGTCGGCCCCTTCGTTCTGTGCCTTCATTATTTGATGCGACAGGGGGCTTTTACCGCCGGATCAGAGATCACTCTCCACACTCACCTCTTCTTCAAAGAAGAACTGATCGCCCTCTTTGCCTTCCGCGAGAGAGAGGAGCTAGCCCTTTTCCGGCATCTTCTGACCGTGCAGGGGGTAGGACCGCGAACCGGGCAAGCTATTGTCGCCTATATTGGACCGGCCGGCTTGGGTCAAGCCCTCAAGAGCGGGAACCCGTCAGCCTTGCTGGCTGTTCCGGGAATTGGCAAAAAAACCGCAGCAAAGATTCTTTTCACCCTTCAGGATAAAGATCTTAGCTTGCCGTTGGAGGAATGGCGGGTTGCTTTGGAAGCGCTCTTGGCCCTTGGGTTCGACGAGAGCGAGGCTCGCCGGCGCTTGACCGCCATTGACCTCAAACGCCCCGGAATACGCGTCGAGGATGTCGTCAAGGAGGCACTTCAGGGTTGACCCAAACGGTCAAGCAGCTCATCGCGACAGCTGAAGAAGACCAGCAGCTGCGTCCCCAGACACTCGACGAGTACATCGGCCAAGTCGAAGTCAAGGAAGCGTTGCGCATTGCCATTGAGGCGGGTAAGATCCGCTCTCTGCCGATCGATCACATCCTCGTCTATGGCCCTCCAGGAATGGGAAAGACGACCATCGCTGCGGTGGTCGCTCATGAGATGGGCAGCAAGCTCTGGCGCACCACCGGCCCGGCCATCACCTCTCCCCGCGATCTGGCCACCATCGTAGCCAGCCTGCACGAGGGAGACGTGCTCTTCATCGACGAGATCCACCGCCTCAGCCGTGCTGCTGAGGAGACCCTCTACCCGGCGATGGAGGACTTCCGTCTGCACATCACCCTGGGCAAGGGCCTCACCGCCAAGGCCATTGAGGTTCCGCTGGCTCCTTTTACCTTGGTGGGGGCTACAACCCGAGCCGGAATGTTGACCAGTCCCTTGCGCGACCGTTTCGGCCTGGTCTTTCGCATGGGTTTCTATGCATTGCCGGAGATCATTGCCATCATCCGCCGGGCTTCTCGCATCTACGGCACAGCAGTGGATGGAAAGCAAGCTGAGATGATCGCCCAACGTGCACGAGGCACCCCCCGCATCGCCAACCGTCTCCTGAAGCGAGTGATAGACTACGCCATCGCTCGCAACGATGGCCATGTCAGCGAGTGGGTACTGGAGGAAACCTTCCACTTGATGAAAATCGACGAGCTAGGACTGGACGAGATGGATCGGCAGTTGTTGGTGGCTTTGGCCCGCAAATATGGAGGAGGGCCGCTGGGGATCGAAACGATGTGCGCAATCCTTGGAGAGGATCGCGACACAGTGGAGGACGTCTACGAACCCTACTTGATCCAATCAGGCCTTCTGGAGCGAACACCGCGCGGGCGGATGCTGACAGAGAAGGCGAAGAAGCACCTCCGGCTGGAGATGCAGGGGACTCATGCGCTTTTCCCTTAGCCTCTTTCTTGTGATGGTTCTGCTGTTAGCGCCAATCTTCCCTGGGAGCTCCAGAAATGCCGGGGGGGAAAGTGCGCCGCCCACTCTGAGTTTATTGCTCGATTCCGTCCCCAACGCTAGCTTGATGGGCGGTGATTCGCCATGGCAAGTATCCTTTCCTTTCAGTGGAGGGCAGGTCACCTTCTCCGGTGGGGAGTCGCTCGCCCTCTGGCCTCTCACCAACCCCTGGTGGGTGATTCTGGAGACGGGTCCGGTTTCCTCGCTGCAGCAAGCTGTGTCCTCCTTTCCCGATCTCTGGCAACAAGTGGGGAAACCACTGTTGGCTGAACTATCCGGTGTTCTTGGCCTCTCTTTGGGGCCCTACCCCAGTCAAAGTGCCGCCGAAGTTGATCGGGACCGCTCCGCAGCTACTTTTCCTGGAGCCTCCATAACCAGTGGCGTCTATTCTTTTTTTCTGGAGACGGACCGAGCCTATGACCTGGGGTGGGCTTCTCAAGAGGGTGGAGTGGCTTTCCAATTCACCTCCACCGCTCCTTTATCCTATGAAGGAAAAGGGTACCGGGGCAGTTTGGAGGTTTTTGTACGAGCTGGTGAGGAACCGCTTTTGCGCGTGGTCAATACGCTGGACCTGGAGAGCTACCTTTACGGTGTCCTGCCCGCTGAGATCTACCCCAATTGGGCAGTGGAAGCGGTAAAAGCACAGGCTGTGGCTGCTCGTACCTTTGCCTTGCGCAGACTGCAAGGAGGAACTCCCCGCAAGACGGAAGGATATGATCTCACCGGCACAGTCTCCGACCAAGTCTACAAAGGGTACAGTGCGGAAGCAGAAGCCAGCAATCAAGCTGTGAACGATACCCGCGGAGAAATCCTGACCTATGGCGGGGAGGTGATCAGCGCTCTTTTCCACGACTGCTCGGGAGGGATGACGGAGAACAACGAAAACGTCTTCAGCGGTCCACCCCTCCCCTACCTTCGAAGCGTTCCCAGTCCAGGTGAAGAAGCCAACAAATACTTCAGCTGGACTGCCACCATCGCTACCAGTGCCTTCATGGAGGCAGCTGAAAAGAAAAAAGGGGTGACGCTTGGGGATCTGGTTTCCCTGCATGTTTTGGAACAAGGCGTCTCCGGTCGCATCAAGACGCTGGAAGTGGAGGGAACAGTGGGAACCTGCACCTTGACCGGTGAGCAACTGCGGCAGGTAGCCGGGTTGCGGTCCAGCCTCGCGAGCTGGCAAGGCGGCGTCCCTTCAGGAGAGGGAGAATCACTTGCCGGCGATGCCATCGTCACTTGTCTATCGACTTCCGGCCTGGGAAATCTCTCCATGAAAGGAGCCATCCTGCTCTCTTCCCTGGGAACAGCCTCTCCTCCGGACCAACCAATTCTTCTTGCCGCGGGCGGTCCCTGGCCTCTATCCTTTTCTTCAACCACACCCCCATCCACAGTGGTCTTGGGCGAAGTCCTGACCTTCACCGGGCAAGGCAACGGCCATGGCCTGGGCATGCCGCAATGGGGAGCCAAGGCCCGTGCCGAGGAGGGGATGAGCTATAGCGCCATCCTTGCGACCTACTACACCGGCGCCCAGTTGGAGAAGCGATACTGATGACCAAGATTGCCACCTACGACTACCACCTCCCCCCCGAACTGATTGCCCAGCACCCTGTCGATCCGCGTGACGCAGCCCGTCTGCTGGTGTTGAGCCGCTCAACTGGAGAGATCCGTCATCACTCTTTTGTCGATATTGTCGATTACATGGATCCTGGGGACTTGTTGGTCGTCAACAACACGCGTGTCATCGCCGCCCGTCTCCATGGTCGCCTGCCCACCGGAGGGAAAGGGGAGGTATTTCTCTTGCGCCCCTTGGATAAGGAGCTATTGCAATGGGAGGCTTTGGTCAGGCCGGGACGCAAACTACAACCTGGAGATCGGCTCCTGGTGGACGGAGCGGAGATCGAAGTGGAGAGCCGGAACTCCTTTGGCGGCCGGACTGTGCGCTTCAGCGCCTTCGACTGGAATTTTCTTGAAGAGCGCGGCGAAATCCCCCTTCCCCCCTACATCAAGGCTCCTCTCGTGCGGGAGGAAGATTACCAGACCATCTTCGCCCGGGAGCGAGGGGCAGTCGCGGCGCCTACTGCTGGCCTTCACTTCACTCCCGAACTGATCTCCTGCCTGCAAAAGAAAGGCATCAACCGCGTCGAGGTAACCCTTCACGCCGGGCTGGGCACCTTCCGGCCCATTCGCGCCGAGGAGATCGAAGACCACCAGATGCACGAAGAGGAGTTCAGCTTAAGCATCGATGCCGCTGCGACCATTCAAAAGACTCGCCGCAATGGCGGGAGGATTTTTGCCTGCGGCACCACAGTGGTGCGTGCCTTGGAGACGTCCGCTGGAAGCACTGGCGAGGTTCAAGCAATGAATGGCCATACTGCGCTCTTCATCACTCCTGGTTTTCACTTTCGCGCCTGCGATGCCATTATTACCAATTTTCATCTGCCCAAGAGCACTCTGCTCCTCCTTGTTTCGGCTTTTTCCTCGCGCGAGCAGATCTTTGCCGCCTACCGGGAAGCTGTGGATCTTCGCTACCGCTTCTTCTCCTTCGGAGATGCGATGTTGCTTCTATAAGGGCGGGCTTGAAACAGAGCGGTTAAGACAGGGCGGGTTTGAAACCCGCCCCTCCACGTTGACCAAGGTTCCGAGCCCTAATTTAAGGAGACTTTGGACCAGGGACTTAGAACTTTGGACTGAATAGGATGGTGAATCAAACTATGGATTTTCGAGTCGTGTGCACTGATCCTGGCGGAGGGGGACGGTTGGGGGTGCTTCGCACTGCCCATGGAGAAGCTCAAACACCAGCCTTCATGCCGGTGGGAACCCAAGCTACAGTAAAAACCCTGATCCCCGAGGAAGTATGGGAGATCGGAGCGCGGATCGTTCTATGCAACACCTACCATCTATACCTGAGACCGGGGGCTGAGCTGATCGAGAGGGCCGGCGGCCTGCACCGTTTTATGAACTGGAAGGGGACTATCCTCACCGATTCAGGCGGCTACCAGGTCCTCTCTTTGGGCCACCTGCGCAAACTCACCGAGGAGGGTGTGCGATTTCGCTCGCACATCGACGGTTCCTCCCACCTCTTCACCCCTGAGGTGTGCGTGGAAGTGCAGGAAAAACTGGGCTCCGACTTACTAATGCCGCTGGACATCTGCCTCTCCTTGCCAGCTTCGCGCCGCGCCATGGAGGATGCTGTCAGCCGCACCACTCGTTGGGCTCGACGGGGTAAGGAGTATCATCAAGACAAGCCAGGCGCCCTCTTTGGGATCGTACAGGGCGGCACCTTTTCCGATCTGCGCCTTGCTTCGCTAGAGCAGTTGGAGGAGATTGGCTTCGCGGGATTGGCCATTGGCGGCCTCTCCGTCGGCGAGGAGAAAGAGGCTATGTTGGAAACATTGGCTCGCCTCTTGCCGGCTATGCCCCCCTCCAAACCACGTTACCTGATGGGGATGAGCGCCCCCTCCGCTTTAGTGCGCTCAGTCGCCCTGGGAGTAGACCTCTTCGATTGCGTGTTGCCTACTCGCCTGGGGAGAAACGGCACAGTTTATTGCCAACGAGGCAAGATCAACATCGACAACTCCCGTTTCCGCAATGACTTCACCCCTATCGACGATACCTGCAACTGCTATGTTTGCCGCAACTACTCTCGCGCCTATCTTCGCCATCTCTTTACCAGCAAAGAAATGCTGGGTGGTCGACTGCTCTCCTACCACAATCTTCGTTTTATGGAACACCTCATGGAACAGATCCGCCAGGCTTTGCGGGAAGGATCTTTCCCATCCTTTCTAGCAACCTTCGAATCAACCTACAAGGAGGCCAGCATCAATGAGTAAACCTTTCCTCACCCTCGAGCAGGTAAAAGCTAATCCTCAGATTCACCATCTCATCCAGCGGGCTGATGATTACCTGGCCACGCTCGGCTACACCGAACACGGCTTTCGGCATGCCGGCCTGGTTTCTGCCATCGCCATGAACATCCTCAAGCGATTGGGGAAAGAGGAACGCCAAGTCGAGCTTGCTGGAATCGCCGGCTACATCCACGATATCGGCAACCTCTGCGGTAGAGAATCTCATCCAAACGTTGGAGCTATCCTTGCCTTTCAAGCGCTGAAAGAGATGGGGATGGACTTCGAGGAGACGACCGAGATCATGGTGGCCATCGGCAACCATGATGAGCCCACCGGAATCCCAGCCTCAGATATCAGCTCTGCCCTGATCCTGGCCGACAAGTCGGACATTCACCGAAGCAGGGTGCGCCTGGAAGACCCGAGTAAATTCGACATTCACGACCGCGTTAATTTCGCCGTAACCTCTTCCTTCCTTCGGGTCACTCCGCCAGACATTACACTGGAACTGACTACCGATACCGCCATTGGATCGGTGATGGATTATTTTGAAATCTCCTTCCCCCGCCTGGTCATGGCTCGGAAAGCAGCCGAGTACCTGGGCTGCTCTTTCCACCTGGACATCAACAATCAACGCATCTGGTAGACGCCACTACTTTCCACAGGGCGCCCTGCCGGAGGCTGTCGAGTTGCCGGGAGAAATCCAGTTGCCGAGGGGCTGTCGGATTGCCGGGAGCTTTCGCGCAACAATGCGCCATTGAGCTGCTGGCGGCTGTCTTGCCAGGAAGAGAAGCAATCCCTATACTTTCAGGGTTATTCCCACATCCAACGTAAGGAGCAGACGGTTTGAAGAACCAAACATTTCGCATCATTCTGATACTTCTCATCATTGGCGGAGGCATTGCCATCTATTTCCTGATGCCGCTCCGATTTGGCCTGGACCTGGCTGGTGGAGTTCATTTCACCCTGGAAGCGGTGGACTCTCCGGGAGCTCCGTTGACCCGGGAGGGAGTCGATGCCGCTCGCAGGGTGCTTTCCCAACGCGTCAACGCCTTGGGTCTCAGTGAACCAATCATCCAGCAGCAAGGAGGGGATCGCTGGAATCGGATCATCGTCGATCTTCCTCGCTACCAGGACCCGGCCAAAGCTCGTGAAATCCTCGGCCGGACAGCGTTGCTGGAGTTCATCGTGCCTCGAGAACGCATCACCTTGACCGCTTCTGATCTAACCACCCGCACCAGCACCAATGGGGATGTCTTGACACCGACGGTCTTGGTGGAAGCGCGCAGCGGGATTCCGATGATCTTGCTCTACTACAGCCCTGCAGGAGAACGCCAATACGCTATCGTTGGCAGCAACAGCGCCACAGAGCCCGGCTTTGAAAGCCCCCAGAGGGTTGCCCAGACTATTACGCCCACCCCCGGCACCCAGCTCAGCCTTCCTCGCGGCGATGTGGGGATCACCGGACGCTATTTGACTGATGCCAAGGCCGCGTTCGGCCAAAACAGCGAGCCTGAGGTTTCCATCAAGTTCAATGCCGAGGGGACCACCATCTTCGCTGCATTGACTCAAGAGATGGTCAACAAGATGATCTACACCGTGCTGGACAATGACATCGTCTTTGCCGGCACAGTACAGGAGCAGATTCCATCCGGCGAGGCCCGACTAACCGGCTCGTTTACTATCGACGAAGCCTCCAGCATCGCCACTCTGCTGCGCGGCGGCGCATTGCCGGTGAAGCTGGTCATCGCCGAGGAACGCACCGTTAACCCTACTTTGGGTGAAGCAGCCATTCAGGCATCGATCATTGCCGGGATCGTCGCCCTTCTATTGGTCTTCATCTTCATGATCCTTAACTACCGCTTGCTCGGCCTGCTGGCCGATGTCGCCCTGATTTTCTATGTAATTCTTGTCCTGGCCTTGCTCAAATTGCTCGGAGCGACGTTGACACTTCCCGGCATCGCTGGTGTGATCCTCTCCATCGGAATGGCGGTGGATGCCAATGTCTTGATCTTCGAACGCATGCGCGAGGAGATATTCGCAGGAAAAACCTTCCGTGGCGCCATCGTCTCCGGCTTCGCCAAGGCTTTCCGCACAGTCATCGACTCCAATGCCACCACCCTGATCGCCGCAGCCGCCCTCTACTGGTTTGGCACCGGCGCCATCCGCGGCTTCTCCATTACCCTCGCTTTGGGGATTCTGGTCTCCCTCTTCACCGCTGTTTTCGTCACTCGGGCCTTGGTCGATCTTTTGGCTGGAACCAAGTGGTCCAAGAACATGCCGCTGATGAACATGCATCCTGGTTACTTCTCCCTGGTTCACATCGGCAAGTTCGACTTCATGGGGCGGACCAAACTATGGTTCGGGATTTCTATCACACTGATCGTTGTCACCTTGGCTGTGGCCGGTGTGAACTGGTTCGTCCGGCCCCAGCAAATGCCCTATAACCTCGGTGTCGATTTTACCGGAGGCAGCCGGCTGGAACTGATCACCCAAGCCCCTGAGAAATTGGTCCCCGCCACCCTGGCTAATGCCTTCGCCGAGGCAGGCGTACCTAATGTGCAAGTTCAGCCGGTCAATGATTATGATGCGGTAGTGCGCACGGAAGAATTAACCTCTGAGGATACAACGCGCGTTACTGGAGAGCTGAAAAAGACCTTCCCCACCATTTCACTCCTCGCCGCGGATTACGTCGGGCCGGTAGTAGGCAAGGACTTGCAGCTCAATGCTCTCTGGGCGGTGCTGGTGGCTCTCGCCGGGATCATCCTATACATATCCCTGCGGTTCCAGTTCACCTTCGGACTGGCTACCATTCTTGCCTTGGTCCATGACATTTTTATTATCATGGGTTTCTTCGCGATCTTCTACGTGGAGGCCAACAGTCCCCTTGTAGCGGTGTTGTTGACCGTGGTCGGGTACTCGGTGATGGATACTGTGGTAGTTTTGGACCGCATTCGAGAGAATCTTCGTCTGCGCAAGAAAGAAAGTATCCCTGAACTGATCAATGCGTCTATCCAGCAGGTTTTCGTGCGCTCGATCAACACTACCCTCACCACCTTGCTGGCGGTCATAGCCCTAGTGATCTTCGTCAGCGCGACCATCCCCGACTTCTCCTGGGGTCTGCTGATCGGTATTACCACCGGCGCTTATTCCTCCATCTTCATTGCCACCCCGCTGGTAAACATCTGGTTGCAGCGAGCTGACGCCCGTTCTCGTTTAAGCAAGAACCGCCGTTAGCTTTTCAATCCCTCTTCTTCCCTACGAAAGGCTCTGCTGGAAGGCAGAGCCTTTCCTCTGTCGCCACAGCCGAAAAGCCCGCAATAACTTGATGCCCCCCGACAAAGTGTTCCATCCATGCAAGACATACTAAAACTGGCTGTTCTGTTGCAGTTTCAGAAGCCTTTGGATACCCTAGTAAAAATAATCCCCGCTGGGAACAAGGATCTGCGCATGATTCGTCCAAACCGATTGGCCGCCTTAACTGTATGCTGGATTGCCCCGTGTCCGGCAGGCTCCGGGATCATCCCGCAGCTTCGCTCAAGGGCAAGCCTCGACACCTTCTTCCCGACCTGCATCTTCACTTGGCCTCCTGGCCGGGAGCAACCCCTAGGACCATGTCATGACGGTGAAGATCTATGTCCTCACCGGGGTTTTTCACCAAGGGAACGGCTGCAACAAGCGCAATGAATATCGACGACCTGGAGGAAAAAACTGCCCAACTCCTCCCAAAGGTCAATCAAACTCGGGTTCGGCAAGCCTATGAGTACGCCAGCCAAGCCCATGCCAACCAGAAACGCAATTCGGGGGAACCCTTCATCAATCATCCCCTTGCTGTATCTTCCATCCTCACTGAGCTGGAGGTTGACGAGCCAACCTTGTTGGCTGCCCTCTTGCACGATGTGGTGGAAGACACCGGCGCTACATTGGAGGAGATTAGCCAGGAATTTGGAGCAGAAGTGGCCACTCTGGTGGATGGGGTCACCAAGATCTCCGGAATCAGCTACGCCTCACAAGAAGAGCGCAATCTGGAGAATCTTCGCAAGATCCTCCTGGCCATGGCCCAGGATATCCGCGTCGTTGTGATCAAGCTTGCCGACCGTCTGCACAATCTCCGCACCCTGAACTATCTACCACGGGAGAAGCAGCAGCTGGTGGCGCGGGAAACCTTGGAGATTTTCGCCCCACTAGCTTCTCGCCTGGGAATCTACAAGCTGAAGTGGGAGTTGGAGGATCTTTCCTTCCGCTATCTGGAGCCGGACCTCTACTTCGATCTGGCCCGGCGCATGCAGCGGAAACGAAGCGAGCGGGAACGTATCCTTCACGAAGGCCGCCAGATCCTTCTCGGTGAATTGACGCAGGCCAAAATATCGGGTGAGGTCCAGTACCGTGCCAAGCACCTCTACTCGGTGCATCAGAAGATGGACAAAGACCAGATCCCATTCGAGGAGATCTATGACCTGCTCGGTTTGCGCGTAGTCGTGCGCGACATGTCAACCTGCTATGAAGTGCTGGGGTTGGTTCATGCCGCCTTCACCCCTCTTCCCGGACGCCTAAAAGACTACATCGCCATGCCCAAGCCCAACCTCTACCAGTCCCTTCACACCGTGGTGATCGGACCGCAGGGAGAGCCGATGGAGATTCAGATCCGTACCGAGGAGATGCACCGCACTGCCGAGCTTGGAATCGCCGCTCACTGGCGATACAAGGAGGGGGGGAAGCGGGACTCCCAGTTGGAAGAGAAGATGGCTTGGCTGCGCTCCTTGCTGGAATGGCAGAAAGAGTTGACTGACTCGCGCGAATTTCTGGAACGAGTGAAAGTAGATCTCTTCGCTGACGAAGTGCTGGTGTTCACCCCAAAGGGGGAAGTGATCAACCTGCCGGCCGGAGCCACCCCGGTCGACTTCGCTTTTCAGATACATTCCCAGGTAGGCCAACACTGTGCTGGGGCAAAGGTGAACGGCAGGATCACTTCTCTTGATACAGCCCTTCATACCGGCGACCGCGTGGAGATCCTCACCCGTCCCTCGGCTACTCCTTCCCTGGATTGGCTGGGATTCGTCCGTGCCACTTCCACCAAGAGCAAGATCCGTGCCTTCTTCCGCAAGAAAGACAGGCTCGAAAATCTTGCGGATGGCAAAGTCATTTTTGATAAACATCTACGCCGCTTCCTAACTGGCGCCAAGCTCTCTGCAACGCTGGAGGCTTTCGAGCTTACCGGGGAGGAAGACCTCTATCTTGCCCTCGGCACTGGCGCGCTCTCGCCCGTTCAAATCCTGCAGTTTCTGGCTCGCGCTGAAGCCGAGGAAAAGGCTTCAGCGGAACCCAAGCTGGTTCCGCTGGCTCCCTCCCCTCCACTTCAATTGCAGGGAACCGAGGGGATGGTAGTCCGCTTGGCCGGCTGTTGCCTGCCCCTACCAGGGGATGATGTGGTTGGCTTCATTACCCAAGGAAGGGGGATCGCCATCCACCGCAGCGACTGTCCCAACTTGGCCATACTGCCTGATCCGCAACGTAAGATGGAAGTCTCCTGGCCGCCCCATTTAAAACAAACCTCCTTCAGCGCTGCACTCTATCTGCGAACTGTCAATCGTCCAGGAGTATTGAAAGAGATCACCACGGCAATCGCCGATGACAATGTCAACATCCAGGAGATCAAGGCTTCCCCGATGGCTTCGGAATCAACCGGAATCCAACTGAAAGTGACCGTTCGCGACCTTGGCCAGTTGCAACATTTGATCAATCGCTTGGAGCGAATCCCCTCGGTAAATGAGGTGGTGCGGCGATGAAAGCCCTGCTCCAGCGCGTCTCTTTCGCCAACGTGGAAGTCGACGGAAAGAAGCTGGCTCAAATCGGAGTAGGACTCTTGGTCTTCCTCGGAGTGGCACGTGGAGATGAGGAGAGTGAAGCCCGCTCGTTAGCGGCGAAAACTGCTCACTTGCGCATCTTCCCGGACCAAGAAGGAAAGATGAACCGCTCCTTGTTGGAAATCGGCGGAGAAGCGCTGGTGGTCTCTCAGTTCACCCTGCTGGCAAGAAGTCAAAGAGGTCGGCGCCCGGACTTTCTTGATGCAGCACCACCGGAAGCAGCCAACCGTTTGTATGAATCCTTCCTGGCAGCTCTGGAAGGGTTGGGTATCCACGTTCAATCCGGCGCCTTCCAGGCGAGGATGAAGGTCGGCTTGACCAATGATGGCCCGGTAACGATCCTCTTGGATAGCCGCGAGAAGTAAGGTAGAATTGCTTACCGGTGGGGACATGGCTCAACGGGAGAGCGCTTCCCTCGCACGGAAGAGGTTGCGGGTTCGATTCCCGCTGTCTCCACCAGATACTTCACCGATAGTGCAGAACTCAGTGCCGCGGACTTTCTAGCTGCCGCGGACTTTCTAGCTGCCGCAGGCTGTCAGGCTGCTACTGATTTGCTGTTACTGACTGCAAAGTCCTTAACTCATCAATCCAAAACTAATACTTTTTTCAGTCAATTCCCCCCTGCTGTCATGCAGGCCTTGAAGCGGTGCTATCTCCTGCTGCCTCAGGCTGTTATCATAGGCCTATGAGCAGACAGCGTCCCACCTTGGCACGGATGTTAGGGCGTTTCTTCACATGGTTGCTTTCCATCCTCTTGGTTTTAGTGGTTGGAGCGGGGGTGATCGGCCTTGTCTATCTCAACCGCATCGGCATTAACCCGGCTGAGGTGTTGGGAATGCAGTTGGACCAAACTCCTGCGCTAACCAGCGAGATCTACGACCGCAACGGTGTCTTGCTGGCTCAGCTTTGGCAAGACGAGTTCCGCTACTACATCCCCCTCGACCGTGTCCCCGCTGTGCTGTTACAAGCTGTTACCGCCACCGAGGATAAGAACTTCTGGGTACACCGCGGGGTGGACTTGGAAGGAACTATGCGCGCTGTCCTGGCCAACCTTCGCTCGGGCCAGATCGAGGAAGGAGGCTCGACCATCACCCAGCAGTTGGCTCGGGCTCTCTATCACCTTGACCCGCGGCAAACTTTGCAGCGGAAAATCTCCGAGGCCATCCTCTCTCTCCGCTTGGAGGCTTCCTTCAGCAAAGAGAAGATCCTGGAGATGTACCTCAATCAAATCTTCTTTGGGGAAGGGGCATATGGCGTAGAAGCTGCCGCCCGCACCTATTTCGGGATTGGCGTGGCGCAATTGGACCTGGCTCAAGCAGCCCTCTTGGCAGGATTGATTGTGGCGCCTTCGAAAATCTCCCCTTACGTTGACCCGGAAGGGGCGAAAGTGCGACAGGTAGAGGTGCTGGCACGTATGCAACGCCAAGGGATGATCACCCAGCAGCAAATGGAGGGAGCCCTGGCTGAGCCCCTGCGCTTCCACGACCTTAGCGTCCAAGCTTGGAAGGCGCCTTATTTCGTGGACTACGTGAAGGGTCTGCTTTTGGATGAGTACGGTCCAACCGTCCTCTACCAGGGTGGCTTGCGCGTCACCACTTCATTGGATTTGCGCTTGCAGAATTTCGCCGATCAAGCGGCAACCGAAGGGGTGCGTTACTGGCAAGAACAGGAGGAGTGGCCCACCGACTTGGTTGATACGCTGGGGGCGCCTCAGCCGCAATTGGCCCTGACGGCTATCGACCCAACCAATGGCGACCTGCTGGCGATGGTGGGGGGAACTGACTATGCCACATCCAATTACAATCGCGCCTCTCAAGCCCAGCGGCAACCCGGTTCTTCTTTCAAGATTTTTGATTACGCTGCGGCCTTGGAGTCGGGTGCCCTTAAACCTTATGAAACATTGGTCTCCGAGGCGATCAAGGTGCAAGCCGGGAGCGAGACTTGGGAGCCTTCCGAATACCGTGACAACCCCAACTCCACCGAGAAACGCTACTATGGCCCCCTCACCGTGCGCCAAGCCCTGGTCCAGTCTTCCAACATCGCCGCCATCAAAGTCGCGCTCCGGGCTGGCTTGGACAATGTCATCACCATGGCTCATGCCATGGGCATCACCACTGAGCTTCAAGCGGTTCCCTCCCTGGCTATCGGCAGTTGTGAGGTGATCCCTCTGGAGATGGCCCAAGCGTACGGGGTGCTGGCCGCAGGAGGGATCAAGGCACAGTTGCGACCCATCCTACGCGTCCTCAACTGGGACGGCAGTTTGCTCAAGTCTTATCAACCGTCTGAGCAACGGGTTCTCTCCTTCCAAACTGCTTATCAATTGACCGATTTTTTCCAATCGGTGATCCGACCCACCCAGGCCTTCATCGAAGGACTGCCTTCAGCAGGAAAGACCGGTACCACCGATATGTTGCGCGATGCTTGGTTCTGCGGTTACACACCAGCCTTGTCTTGCGTGGTGTGGACCGGCGCGGACGATGCTTCGGTTCCATATCTCTCGCGCAAGAATATCGGCATGTACATGCCGGCCTCGATCTGGCGTCTATTCGTTGAAAAAGCCATCACGATACTGCCCAAGCCGGATTTCCCCGGCTATGATGAAGGCGATCTCGTTACACGTCACATCTGCAAAGCGTCCGGCCGCTTGGCCAATCCCTGGTGTCCGGAAGACCAGCTCGTTTGGGAGACCTTTGTAGTCGGTAGTGAGCCGGACCGTACTTGCAACGTGCATAAGGAAGCTTCGCCTACGCCCAGTCCCTCTGTGGAAATCATCCCCACATCTACTCCGACTCCCCCGGTCAATCCGCCTCCCTCGCCCACCCCAGCCTCTCCCTCGCTGGCGCCGCCTGTACTATCCTCACCTTCGCCAAGCATTGCTCCTTTGGAACCCAGTCCCTCTCCTTCACCCCCTTCATTGCCACCTGAGGATATTCAGTCCTTGCTGACACCCACTCCCAGCCCTTCCACCGGAATCCCTCCGAACTGACCGGAGGTCTCTATAATGCAAAGGAGGAACCCATCATCATGCGTCCCGTAGTTGAAAACTTGAAAGAATACCTGCAGCAAGAGGTTCAGCTGGAAGGCTGGGTGTACAACACCCGCTCCTCCGGTTCTGTCCAATTCATCCTCTTGCGCGACGGCACTGGCCTGGTACAGGCAGTGGCCAGTCGTAAAGCTCTTTCCCCGGAAGCTTTTGCCTTGGCTAAACGGCTCACCCAGGAAGCTTCTCTCCGTCTGCGCGGATTCGTTCGCGAGGATACCCGCGCCCCAGGCGGGGTGGAACTGGAGATCAGCGATCTGGAACTGGTCGGCCCTTCCCAGGATTATCCGATTACTCCCAAGGAGCACGGCACCGCTTTCCTGATGGAGCACCGCCATCTCTGGCTGCGCTCTCTGCGCCAGACAGCGATCCTGCGCGTTCGTGCCACCATCGTCAAAGCTATGCGAGACTATATGGATGGCCAGGGATTCACCCTGGTGGATGCGCCGATCCTCACTCCAGCAGCGGTGGAGGGAACTACGACCCTCTTTCCAGTGGAATACTTCAACGAGACGGCCTACCTCTCCCAGTCCGGTCAACTATACAATGAAGCTACATGTATGGCTCTAGAACGTGTCTATTGCTTCGGCCCAGCTTTCCGTGCGGAGAAATCCAACACCCGCCGCCACCTCACTGAGCTGTGGATGATGGAGCCGGAAGCTGCTTTCTTCACTTATGAGGACAACATCCGATTGCAAGAGGGGTTGATCTGTTTCATCGTAGAGCAGACGCTAACCCACCGATCCCGTGAGTTGGAGGTCCTGGAGCGGAACCCCGACACCTTGCGCAAAATAGCAGCTCCTTTTCCCCGCATTGCCTATGATGATGCCCTCATTTTGCTTGCCGAGGGGGGGCTTGAGCTACCCTGGGGTGAAGACCTCGGGGCGCCTCAAGAAGCTCTCCTCTCATGCCGGTACGAGAAACCAGTCTTTCTCACCCACTTCCCAGTGGCATGCAAAGCATTCTATATGAAACCAGATCCCCATCGCCCGGAGGTGACGCTCTCTGCTGATCTACTGGCACCTGAGGGGTATGGCGAAATTATCGGCGGGTCTGAACGAATCGACTCGTTAGAGCTGCTGGAGGAACGCATCCGTCAGCACAACCTACCGATAGAACCCTACCGTTGGTACCTCGACTTGCGCCGTTTCGGTTCCGTTCCTCACGCCGGCTTTGGCATCGGCGTGGAGCGAACAGTGGCCTGGATCTGCGGCTTGGAGCACATCCGCGAGAGCATCCCCTTCCCTCGGATGCTGGAAAAGATGTACCCCTAGTGGAGATACTGAACGCTCCTCGCGGAACCCAGGACATCCTCCCTCCCGAGTCATCCCTCTGGGTGGAATTAGAGGGGATCATCCGAAATGTAGCCCGTTCTTTCGTCTATGAAGAGATCCGCACACCCCTCTTCGAGCATTCTGATTTATTCCAGCGCGGCGTGGGCAGTGAGACAGACATCGTCTCCAAAGAGATGTACACCTTCACTGATCGGGGCGGCCGCAGTCTGACGCTGCGTCCGGAGGGAACCGCGGCAGTAGCCCGCGCCTACCTGCAGCACAAATTGGCCAATCGTGGGCTTCCGCAAAAGCTCCTTTACCTGGGACCGATGTTTCGTTACGAACGTCCCCAAGCCGGGCGTTTCCGCCAGCATCACCAGTTCGGCTTCGAGATCCTGGGCGTCGGGGAAGCATGGGCCGATGTGGAAGTGGTCAATGTGGCCATTGCTGTCTACCATGCCTTGGGCATCCAGCGTTTCACCGTCCTGCTCAACTCCATCGGCTGTCGAAACTGCCGGCCTGATTACCTGGCCCTCTTGAGAGAGTCGATGACCCCGCACCTCGGTAAGCTCTGTGTAGATTGCCAGCGGCGTTGTACTGGAAACCCATTGCGCTTGATGGATTGCAAGAATCCATCTTGCCAACCCTTTCTAGATCAGGCGCCGCGCTCTGTTGATCATCTCTGCCCGGACTGCCGGTCCCATTTTCAGGAGGTCCAGCGCCTTTTGGATCTGATTGCTCTCCCCTTCCAATTGGAGCCACGGCTAGTGCGTGGATTGGACTATTACACCCGCACAGTCTTTGAAGTCACTTCCCCTGACTTGGGTGCCCAGAACGCCCTTTGCGGCGGCGGCCGCTACGACGATTTGGTAGCCACCCTGGGTGGTTCGCCAACCCCGGGGGTGGGTTTCGCAGGCGGCTTGGAACGAGCTTTGCTGATTCTCGTTGAACGGGGAGCGGTGAATCCAGCGCCTCTTGACGTTTATCTTGTTCACCTCGGCCCTGAGGCCCAGGAACGAGCCTTGCTGCTTTCCCAGGAATTGCGTCAAGCTGGTTTAGCGGTCGATCAATCCTATGACTGCCGTAGCCTTTCTAGTCAGTTGAAAATAGCCAACCGAAAGAGCGCCCGGTGCGCCGTGATCCTTGGCCAGGATGAATTGCGCCGAGGGGTAGCGATCGTACGAGAGATGGCATTAGGTCAACAAACAGAGGTCTCACTCAGTACTTTGCTTGCGCATTTGCGCACCAAAGGTTAGGATAAACCTACCCTGCTGTGTTAGTGATGAAGAGGCACAACGGTTTGAGCCAACACTTAAACCCCGGGGATCTGATCTGAGGCTGACGGGAGTTTTCCCTCTCTCACCCCAGTTAGGAAGCCCACCTGCAAAAACAGGTTCAAAACCACTTCTTCACACGGCACGGTGGGGTTTTGTGTTGGTCTCTGGTCAGGCGTTTGACGGTTTTCCAGGTACGTTTGCGCCGGTACTCTGCAATGAGGAGCGCAACTGGCTCTTGCCAGCTTTTACAGTGGACAAGGCCTTATCTAAAACTCCCTCCAGTTTGGCCAGCATCGCCTCGGCATACGCCTCAGCATCGCGTTTCAAGGCACGAGCTTCTTCTCCCCGACGTTCCAAGATCTCTTTGCTTTTCATCTTCGCCTGCAGCAATATATCCGACTCGGAGACCATGGCTTGCGCTTGAACACGGGCTTGCTGGACCAATCGATCAGCTTCCTGTTGCCCCTCCTCCAGCATCTTCTTTCGTTCCTGGAGAATCCACTTGGCTTGTGAAAGCTCCTCCGGGAAGCTCTCACGGATTTGGTCGAGAAGCTCTAACATTCGATCCATGTTGATAGTGACATTGTGAGTGAACGGGATTTTCTTGCCCTGATCAATGAGGTTCTCGATGTCATCCAGAAACTCTAAGACGCCCATTTCCTAACCCCTTTCCAGCAGGTATTTTTCTTTCAGCTTGGCCTCTACTTTCGGCGGAACGAACTCCGCCACCGGCCCACCATACGACGCAATCTCTTTGACTACTCTTGAACTAAGAAACGAATACCGCCCCGATGCGGCTAGAAAAAAAGTCTCCACGTCCGGAGCGAGCTCGTGGTTGATCAGCGCCAACTGCAATTCAAATTCGAAGTCAGACATTACCCGCAGCCCGCGCACAATGATCTGCACATTCTCTTTCTTCATGTACTCTACGAGTAATCCGGAGAATATGTCAACGTTCACCCGAGGCCATCGCCCCACCGCATCACGCAGCATCTCGGCCCGCTCGGTCAAAGTGAATAACTGATCCTTGGCGCGGTTCTCGATGACCGCCACAATGACCTCATCGAAAATGGCCTGGGACCGTTCGATGATGTCCAAATGCCCATAGGTGACCGGGTCAAAGCTGCCGGGAATGATGGCTCGTTTTTTTCTCATCGGACCTGCTGCCAAAGGGTAAGTGCCGTATCTCCGTACCGGTAAGTGCGAATCCTGGACAAGCCTTCCACGATGGCCTCCTCTCGCAAAGAGTGCTCAGCTACGATTATAGCATCAGCTTCCAGTAAGGATGAACGATGAAGAGATGCCAAAGTAGGCGCGATCAGCCCTCGCTCATAAGGGGGATCGAGAAAGACCAGCCGAAAGCACAGGCCTTTCTCCTCTAGTCTCGCCAGAGCAGTCTTCACTTCCATGGCTAGCACCATCCCTTTCAGCCCGGTGGTTTGAAGATTCCGGCGCAGAAGGACTAAGCTGGCTCGCGACCGTTCGACGAAAACACATAGGGCAGCACCCCGGCTCAGCGCCTCCAAACCGATGTTGCCGGTGCCAGCGAAAAGATCGAGAAAGGAAGCGCCTTCCACCCGACTAGCCAAGATGTTGAAGAGCGCTTCCTTCACTTTGTCCGAAGTAGGACGCAAGCCTGGGCTGCTCCTGCCATGAAGACGGCGACCCTTTTCGGAACCGGAATAAATGCGCATCAACCCACCTGAGGTAGATCATTGTTTATCGGAAAACGTTTTGTGAGTAGCTGCCCAAGAAGAGGGTACGCTTCCAGCGAGCGCGGATTCTGGGATAGACGGAAGGCAGCCTGGCGAGCTCTGTCAAGTAGCTTGTAGATGCTCGGGTCAAAAAGGTTGACTAACCTAAGATCAAAGCTGCCGGATTGCTGGGTTCCAAAGAACTCCCCCGGGCCTCGAATCTTCAGGTCTTCGGCTGAGATCACGAAACCGTCCTGGGTAGAAACCATCACTTCCAAACGCCGTCGCGCTTCCTCACTTTTTGGGTTTGCCAAGAGGACACAGTATGACTTGCGTTCTCCCCGCCCGACCCGTCCGCGCAATTGATGCAGTTGAGCCAAGCCGAAACGGTCGGCATCCCAGATGACCATCAAATTGGCATTCGGCACATCCACGCCCACTTCCACCACGGTGGTACTCACCAAAACTTGAATTCGCCTCTCCTTGAAGTCGGCCATGACCGCCTCTTTTTCATTCCCTCCCATTCTCCCGTGCAGCAAACCCAGGCAGAGGTCAGGAAAGACACTGGATTGGAGGTCTCTCATCAAACTGGTGGCGGCACGCGCTGCCAGCTCCTCTGCCCTCTCTTTCTCTTCCAGCAGTGGGCAAACAATATAAGCTTGTCCTCCCAACCCAACTTCGCGGCGAATGAACTGATACACCTCTTCGATCCGTTCCTTGGCTACCAGGTAGGTCGTAATTGGCTGCCGATTGGCAGGCAAGCCTTGGATGGTGCTCACGTCGAGATCGCCATAAAGGGTGAGGGCCAGACTGCGTGGGATAGGAGTTGCGGTCAAAACCAGCACGTCCGGGCTGGCTCCTTTAGCTCGCAGGAGCTTGCGTTGCATGACACCAAAGCGGTGCTGTTCGTCGATCACTACCAACCCAAGGTGCCGGAAGTGCACTCCCTCCTCGAGCAGGGCATGAGTCCCCACGGCAATTTGCACAGAACCATCTGCCAATCCTGCCATAAGCGTCGCTCGTTCCTTGCTCTTGGTAGAACTGGTGAGCAAAGCCATCCGGGTGGGGATGCCCTGCAAAAATGAGCGCAGCACCAAATAATTCTGGCCGGCGAGGATTTCGGTAGGCGCCATCAAAGCCGCCTGATAGCCCGATTGTACCGCTGCCAGGATGGCATAGACGGCGAGTACCGTCTTGCCCGAGCCGACCTCTCCTTGCAGCAAACGATTCATCGGCTTGGGAGAATGTAGCTCACGCTTCAACTCTTCCAGGGCCTGGGCCTGACCTTCCGTCAATCGGTAGGGCAAACTTGCAGTGAACTGCTCCATCAGTGGCCCATCCACCTGTAAAGCGATTCCCTTCTCTTTCTTTCGGACATGCCAGCGCAAGGCGAATCCAAGCTGCAGTAGAAACAGTTCCTCGAAAGCCAACCGCTCCCGGGCTCGTTCCAATCGCCCTTCTTCCTCCGGAAAGTGAATGGCTGCTAATGCCTCGTTCCACGCTAGAAGGTGTTCTTCCTGGATGATCGAGAGGGGAAGAAACTCTGGGACTTGAGGGGCGTAACGGCTCACCACATCTCTCATCTTGGTGCGGAAGCCTCGCTGACTGAGGCCTGAGGTAAGTGGGTAAATCGGGACAATACGACCGCTGTGAAGGGGATCGCGATCTTCGTCGACCGGCTCCCAATCGGGAGTGTTCAGTTGAATGGCACCATAACGACGCGATACTTTGCCGGAGACAATCAACTCGCGCCCGGGTGGAAACTCCTTCTTCAGGTAGGGTTGGTTATACCAGGTGAGCTCGGCTTTGCCACGGCCGTCATCGAGAACTACCTTTAACAAACGCAGGCCAGGGCGTACCCGCGATTCCCCGCAGGTACGCACCACGCCAGTAATAGTTGCCACTTGACCATCGCGAAGGAGTGGGATCTGAGCGAGAACCCGGCGATCTTGATAAGCCCGCGGATAATAGCCAAGCAAATCCAACAATGTACCTACCCCAACCTTGGCCAGTGTCTCGGCACGAGCTGGGCCAAATCCTTTGAGGAAGCGAACCGGCTGGTTCAGGTCAGCCCAAGAGAGCGTACTCACTCCTCAAGAGAGATAATATAATAGTAAAAAGGCTGCCCGCCGTAATGCTGTTCAAACTCAGCCAAGGGAAACTCCACCGCCAGCTTGTCTCGCAGTTCTTCAGCCTCTTCCTCGGCGGCCTCTTCCCCGCGGTATAGCGTCACCACCGCTTCGGGATGAGTCCGCTCGAATAGCCTTCGAACCACTCGGCAACTCACTGCACCTGGATCTTCCCCCACTTCCATCAGGTCATCGTCCACCAGACCGATTACTTCGCCAACTTGGAAAGTCACTCCATTCACGCAACCATCGCGTACAGCATAGGTAATCTCGCCGCAATGCACCCGTTTGATGGCCCTCTCCATCTTCAGTACGTTCTCTTCCAAGGTGCAGTCCTCACTGTAAGCCAGGCAGGCTGATATACCCTGAGGCAGGTTGCGGGTAGGAACCACGGAAAGCTTCTTTCCGGAGATGCTCTTCGCTTGGAGGGCTGTGCCAATGACATTGCTGTTATTGGGTAAAATAATCCACTCCTGACATTCACTGGCATCAATCGCGTCCAGGATATCCTTGGTAGACGGATTCATCGATTGCCCGCCTTGAATCATCTTGGCTACGCCTAAGCTTGTGAAAATTTCCTCGAAACCTGCTCCGACAGCCACCACTGCCAGAGCAACGCCTCGACATGGCGGTGTCTTCTGTCTCTCCTTGAACTCTTGGTGCTGCTGAAACATATCCTCCATGGTAACCTGGTCGAGGGTGCCAATTCGGGAAGCCAAATCCAGCACTTGAGCTGGTTCATTGCTATGTACATGGATCCGCAAGAGAAGTGGCTCTCCGATCACCAATAATGAATCACCTAAGGGGGTCATTCGCTCCTCCACCTCTTGACGGCTGGAATGGCAGTCGCGAATAAGAAATTGGATGTCATAGCGGAAGTTCAGTTCCTCGGCAAAAGCTTCCTCATTGTTAAAAGATGCTTGTGTGATCAAATCATGTGTTTCCAGGCGCTCCCCCTGCGTATAGGCCAGTGCGCCTTCCAGTAAGAAAACTAGTCCTTGCCCGCCGGAATCGACCACTCCGGCTTCGCGGAGAATCGGCAACAAGTTGGGTGTATTGGCAAGGGTGCGGCGGGCGGAATGCAGCACAGCCGCCAGAAAATCGCCAATGCGGGTCTGAGCCTGAACCAAAAGCGCAGCCTGGCCAGTCTCTCGGGCTACTGTCAACATGGTCCCCTCTACCGGTTTCATAACCGCCTTGTAAGCCGTGCGAGAGGCTTCGACAAATGCTTCCGCCAAATCGTGCGTGGTGATTATCTCTTTGGAATCGAAAGAACGGCTGAGTCCACGAAAGAGCTGAGAAAGGATTACTCCGGAGTTCCCTCGGGCGCCCAACAGAGAGCCCCGCGTGGTCGCCTCGGCAAATTCCCGCATCGAGCGCAGCGGGGAACGACGCAGTTCGTCCAAGGTGGACTGCAAGGTGAGGAGCATATTGGTGCCTGTGTCTCCATCGGGAACTGGGAAAACGTTCAGTGCGTTGACTGTCTCTTTGTTTCTTTCCAGATGAACTGTTGCAGCCTCCAGCATCTGCATCAGCTCGGCGGTGGTCAGCTCAGTCCGGCTGGCGAGCAACCCCTCCTGTTCATTCTTCATGGGACCTCACATTGCAAACAACGACATCGATCGAAGCATTCTCGAGATGGGCCATGCTCTTGATGCGGAACGCCACCTGTTCCCGAATGTTGCGCACAACCTCGGAAAGACGGATACCTAATTCGAGAATCACGTTGACGGTCAAATGAATACCCTGGCTGGTCATCTTCAGTTCTACTCCCTGGGCAATATTCTCTCGCTTGAGCAGATAGTGCAGGAGATCATTGGGAGTCTTCTTGGCCATCGCCACCACCCCATAGCACTCCGTTGTAGCATAGCCCGCGATCTTTACCAGTGCCTCCCTGGTCAGGTAAACTTTGCCGATCCGTGTCTCCATAGCGTAAGCATTTTACCAGAGGGGGTCGGTGTTTGCCAACCAAGGTATGATGTGTTATTGTCATTTTTCAGAATTTCACCGGCAAGGAGAATCGTGATGGCTAAGTGTGAAGTGTGCGGCAAGGGGCCCTCGAGTGGTTGTAATGTCAGCCACTCTCATGTGCGCACCAAACGCGTCTGGAATCCCAACCTGCAAAAGGTCAAGACGGTCGTCGACTCCAAAGTTCAGACGATCCGAGTCTGCACCAAGTGTATGAAGGCAGGGAAGGTGAAAATCGTCTAGCCCTCGCCTCTTTCCTCTTCTCGATCTAAAAGGATTGCTATCAGCAGTCCTTTTTCTTTTTTTACCATCACCTCTCTTCTCAGGAATCGATTGGAAAGGCCACGCGTTTCTCCAGGGCGGAGAGAAGCCTTAACCAACGGGTAATAGCCACCCTCGATGTCTACCCCGTGGCACAGGGATAATGGGAGCAAGGAGAATATTTGATGCGGATTTCCCTGCAAGCGGAGAATTGAACCGACCAGAAACATCCGTGATTCCTCGTTCAGCAGGAATCCTGTGGCTCCCTTTTCCTTGCATCGGGCAAGAAGAAGGACATTAGCCAGCGCATGGTCAGGCCGTCGCCCCCATCCCCCCACCAAAACCACTTCCGATGCGCCGTGTTCCAGAGCATAGGCCACCGCGAGTTCTCCGTCGGTCTGATCTTTCTCGCAGGGGTAGGCGTGTAGCTCGGGGACCATTCTGATGGCAGCAGCCAGTTCCTTCCGCGGCAGGGAGTCGAAATCGCCTAGCAACACGTCTGGCACAACCTGTATTTGTGAAAGAACCCTCAGCCCTGCATCGACAGCAATACAGAGGGACCCGGGCAAGAGCGGCTGCCAACGCTTTGGAGAGACCTGTTCCCCAGCCAGAAAGATCAGTGCGCGGCTTCGCTGACCCATCTTAATCGAGGCCAAATAAGCGCCATTACCCCCACTGAGATGAGGATCTCCGGTATCATGTAGCTTGCGTTGTATGCCAGTGAGTAAAACCAGGGATTCCACCCAGCCGGGGCATAGCTGGCGAAGAAAATGACACCGGAGAGAATGTGACAGGTCATTCTAGCCAGGCCTCCCACGACGATCCCCAAAATATACTTCTTCCGCCAGAGGCCTGCCAGACCGAGGGCGCCAAAGGCCAACGGGTAATCCAGCAGAAATTGGGCGGGGTGGAAGAAAAAGGGGTTGAGGAGGAAGTCGAAGAGTCCGAAAAGGATCCCGGCGAAGACTCCCACCGCCCACCCTCTTCGCAAAGCCAGGTAGAAGATGGGAACCATCGAGGCCAGCGTAATAGCCCCCCCATTCGGCCAAAGTCGCATCCAGCCGAAGAACTGGAAGGAGAAGAACTTAAGGGCGAAAGCCAAGGCAAGCATCATCCCCAGCTCTGCCCAGTCCCGCGTCTTGAAGTCGCGCAGGCGTGAAAGGAGCAAGACCAACCCCACCAAGAGGGAGGCGATCAAGGTGATCCAGCCGATCGATCCAATCTGATCCATTTTAGCTCCTCCTTAGGACCAAAAACGCCCCGGAATCGGGGCGCCGGCTGGCTTCTCCTATTCCCTTCGCTGGCATTACCCAGAGCAGGTTCCAAGGGTTAGGGCAACTTGCGCCCTTCTCAGCCTTACGGCACCCCGTCGCAATTTCAATCTTACCCCAAGTTGTACGAAAGGCAAGGAGTTAACTAAGGGATTGTTGCCCCCGAAGCTGCCCGCAAGCTCCACCGATATCCACTCCGCGCGGCTTGCGGATCTTTACTGTTAGTCCGGATGCCCGCAATACCTCAGCGAAAGCCCGGATACGTTCGGCTGGTGAGGAGCGGTAAGGCAAACCGAGACTGGCATTGAAAGGCAGCAGATTTACGAAATAAGCGCTTCCCTCCAGCAAAGACGCCAACTCTTTGGCATGGCTCCAGCTATCATTGATCTCCGCCAGCATCAGGTACTCCACCGTCACCATCCGGCCGGCTTCCCGACGATAATCATATAATAGCTCCAGGGCTGTTCGAATAGGCAACAAAGAATCTGCCTGCTCAACCAGGGAAGCTCGTAGGAGGTCATTTGGGGCATGAAGAGAGAAAGCCATCTCCACGCGTGGGGTAGATGCCAGAAACTGGCCCAAGTTTCGTGGCCCGATTGTAGAAAGGGTAATCCGACGTCCTCCCAAGGCCAGGCCACGCGGGTCTTGCGCCAGATAGATAGCCTTCTTGACTGCATCGGCATTCATTAGGGGTTCTCCCATCCCCATCAGCAAGAGACGCCCGACTCGCTCCCCACTCTTCGCTTGCAGGCCGACCAACTGGGCAAGAATCTCCCCAGCAGTCAGGTTGCGGCGAAAGCCAGCTTGCCCCGTGGCACAGAATGAGCAACCCATGGAGCAACCAGCCTGGGTAGAGAGACAGGCTGAAATCCAGCTCCCCTCCCTGGTCTCAGTCTGCAAAAGGACAGACTCCACCTGCTTGCCGTCAGCTAGTTGCCAAAGAACCTTCTCGCTTCCGTCGCGAGAAATGGCGCGATCCATCAATCCCGGGAAAGAGCCAGGATGATCGGCTTGCAGACGCTGGCGCAACGGTAGAGAGAGGGTAGTCATCTCCTCGAAGGAAAATACTGATTGACGGTAGAGCCAACCCCAGATCTGGTCGCTGCGGTAAGCTGCCTCACCGCAGGAAGCCAAGTAAGCAGCCAACTCCTCGTAACTTAATTGGAAGATCATCCCAAGCGTACCCCCTGTAGTAAACCGGCTCCATGCAGGAAAACGGGGGCTTCCAATAGTCTTCTTCCCTCCTGCTGTAACAACTCCACGGCTAGCGCCCCCGACCCGCAGCCAACAACCAGACGGTCTCCAACCACACTGACTTCACCAGGCTTCAGACCTTGCTCTTCTAGTGGATGCGCTCGCCAAATTTTCAAGCGAACTGGGTTTCCCTTCCCCGGCAATGTGGTATAAGCGCCAGGAGATGGGTTTAACGCACGAACGCGATTGTGACTAAACAAGGCAGGCTCCTCCCAACGGATGCGGCAATCCTCTTCGCTGATCTTCGGCGCCCAAGAGGCCAGGCTGTCATCCTGCTGCACTTGGGGACAACACCCACACTCAAGTTGCGGCAAGGTCCGCAGCAACAGTTCAGCCCCTTGCCGGCTAAGCCGCCAATGCAAATCCCCAGCAGTCTCAAGGGGTTCGATAAGGTTCTCTTCCTGGCTAATCAAGGGACCGCGGTCAACTCTCTCTTCCAGCCAGAACAGAGACACGCCAGTTCGTTCCGCGCCAGCCAATAGAGCTCTTTCCACTGGCGCTGCTCCTCGATAAGCAGGCAATAAGGAGGGATGTATATTGCAGCTTCCTTGACGGGGAATAGCCAGAAGGGACTTCGGTAAGATGGAAAAAGCTACCACCACGAAGAGGTCGGGCTCCAATTCCTCCAGAATGCTCTGGAAATGAGGATCGGCGAGGGAGACAGGCGTATGTACAGGAATACCCAGTGACTCCGCTCGTTGGCGAACTGCCGTAGATTGCATTCGCAGTCCACGGCCTTGCGGTTGGTCAGGTTTGGTAACGACAGCCAACGGCCGATAGGGCGAAACCGCCAATGCTTCCAACGATGGAAGCGCGAAGGACGGGCTGCCGAAAAAGATAATGCGCATATCAATCAATCCTCCGGATCAAGTTCAACGGAAAGTTGCACTCCCCCACGGGGAGAGTGGAAAGCAAGAAGCGGCCGGACTTCTTCCGGCAATGGCCCGATATCGAAACGAGCCAATAATTCTACTCTCCAGAGTCCTTGCAGACGCGGATAGGCTGCGGCCAAGGGCCCGGTGAGAGAGAACGGCAATTGAGCGTCCAATAGGCATTGGCGAAAGAGTTGGGCTGCTTTCCAAACATTCTCTTCCTCCTCTCCTGAAAAGAGTAGGCGCAGGAGGCGAATGGTTGGAGGAAAACCAGCTTGTTTGCGGGCTTCTAGTTCCTGGCGATAAAACGAAGGGCCGGATTGAAGCAAGCGATCGATGCCACGAAGGCTGCCAGCCTGGAGGAAAAATCGCTCCCGAGCCAGCGGCTCAAGGTTAGCCAGCAATTGGTAAGCTCGCTCGGTGGCGCGAAAGCTTGGCCAGTTCAGAGCTTGGTCAGCATTCAAGACAGCCAGGAAGGAAACAGGCGGCAAGGAGGAACCACGAAGACGGCTGGTGGTCAAGAGGATTCCCCCTGCCGTGTGGCGAAAATGCTCCAGCAGATTCTCCCGCCCCTGCCGTCCCTCCGCTAGTTGTGAATCCAATCGAAAGATGAGTTCGCTTTCAACCTCCTTTGCCAACGCTTCCTCCAAGCGTTCGATTCCCGCCCCCCAAACCTCTAGCGAAGGGCTCAGGCAAGTCGGACAAAGAGCTGGGATCTCCTTCCGGTGACCGCAATAGTGACAGAGTAACTGTTTCTGATGCGGCGTGAGAGAAACGGCGCAGTGTGGGCAAAGAAAAGTCTCACCACATTCCCGGCAAAGAAGCAGGTTGGCGTATCCCAATCGGTTGATATAAATCAACGAACGTTTCCCAGCCTGGGAAGTCGCTCGGATCTCAGCTAAAAGTGTGGGAGAGAGTCCTTTAGCAGAACGCTCAACGACTAACTGGCGCTTTGCCATCTGGGCTGGCGGTTGATAGTGCAAGGAGAAACTGCGGTAGGTCTCCAGGTAGGTTTCCAACGAAGGGGCGCGGGAGAAGAGGGCCAAGCGGGCACCATAAAGGTAAGCCAGATGAGTTGCCGCTGGAACAAGGGGAAAATGCAGGGGAGGCCGGGGCCGATAACCAAGGCTTTCCTCCTGCAGCACAAAGACTCCGCCCAAGCGGCGGAAAGGGAGGAAAAGCGCTTGAAGATGACCTACCCAAACGGCTGGCTCCTCTCCTTGAGCGCGTCGTACAGCCTGAATGCTGGCTCGAGGAGAACGGCTCCCCAGATAGGAATGTACCGCAATCCCGTCTTCGCGCAAGCGCGAGGCTAAGTTTTCAGCCATAGAGGCTTCCGGCGCTAGGATCAGGCATTGACGACCTTGGTTCCGTACCAAGGTTATTAGCTCGAGAAGGCGGTCAAATTGGCGCCGCCAAGGCGCCCAAATCAACTCACGGCTCTCGTCTGCAGAACAGGGAACGCCTGGCAGGAAGGTTCGCTCTTCTACTACAATCCAACCACGACGCACTGCCCTCTTTAATAGTCCAGGCTGTGGGCAATCCGCCTTTTCAGCCAACCCTCCCACCTCTACCAACCAATCCAGCAGTTGCCGGTAACCTGGAGCATTGCTCAGCGTTTTCTCGAGAGATCTCACCTCCAGGGGGGGGAGAAGCAACCGTACCTCTGTTCCCAACTCCATTCGGAGGGATCGGCAGAGTGCTTGCGAGCCGGATAGGTAATGGGACCAGAGCCAAAGCAACCATTGTGCCCGGATTTGATCAAAGAACACCTTCCGGCTGCGGCATAAAACTGGCTTCAATAGCTCGATCGAAAAGGTAGACCGATCCTCCTCGAGGACAAATCCACTGACCGCCCGGTTCGACTTGCCCAATGGGACAGTGACTCGTTCTCCGGGTATCAGCGGTTCCTCGCTTGTATACGAAAAAAGTCCCTCTCCCGGTGGCAGGGGGACTTCAACGAGGATCTTGGAACGGAACAAACCTGCTGTCACTCGCCGGGCTCGAGTACCTCCACCTTTCCTTCGTGGATGGACGTCAAGGCTGCCGACAGAGGATGCCCAGCACGGGCTGATTGTCGCTTGGAAAGCCGATGAGCTTCCTTGGCAGCGGCTACAACCAAGCGATACTTGTTCTCTCTCATCTCCTCCAGCAGCAGCTCCAAGGGTGGTGTCATCATTTCAGCCAATCTCCTTCCTGCCTGGGGACGATCCGGCTGATGCGGCGCCGCTCCGCTTCAATGATCGAACGGATAGTGGCAACCGCTTCTTCCAGGCGGTCGTTCACAAGTATGTAATCATACTGCGAAAGGGCTTCGAGCTCAAGGCGCGCCGTCTGCAAACGAAACGCGATCCGCTCCGGGCTTTCAGTGCGCCGAGCGCAGAGACGACGGGAGAGCTCCTCGAAGGTGGGTGGAAGAACGAAAAGCAGAACCGCTTCGGGCATCGCCTGACGGACCTTTAGCCCTCCTTGCACGTCAATCTCCAAGATTACGTCACGGCCTTTGGCGAGAGCCTCCTCGACCGGTCGGCGTGGACTGCCGTAAAGGTCACCGAAGACTTCGGCCCATTCCAGCAATTCACCTTGATTTCGCATCGCTTTGAAACAGTCTGGATCGATGAAGCGGTAATGCACTCCATCTTGTTCGCAACTGCGCGGTAAACGAGTGGTCGCAGAAATAGAGAGAAACGCGCGTGGGTGAGTTTGTAAATATTGCTGCACTAAAGTTCCCTTCCCCACTCCGGAGGGGCCGGAAAGTACAACCAGTAGATTTGGCAGGATTGGGCTCAATTTGACAGACTGTGGCAGCGATATAACCTGTGGCAGCATAGCCTCGTCCTCCTTCTCTTCAGGCACAGAAATCCACCATGAAAACAACCCGCGGCAGCATGATAGCCCGCGGCAGCGCGTTACTGGTCAACAGAGCTCTTTTCCAACATTTCCAAGATGGCTTTAAAATCATCGGGCAATGGCGAATGAAAGGTCATCTCTTCGAGCCGGTAAGGATGACGAAATCGCAGCTGTGAGGCGTGAAGCATCTGCCCCGATAGCTTCCAAGGGTTGCTGGACGCATAGAGTGGATCCCCGACAACAGGATGCCTGATGAAAGCGAGATGTACGCGTAACTGATGAGTGCGGCCGGTTTCTGGATGCAACTCGAGCAAGGAATATCCCAGATCGTAGCGCTTGAGAAGGCGAAACTCGGTATAAGCCAGTTTGCCTGACGCAGACGCTTCCACCCGCAGTTTTCCGACATCGTGGCGTAACGGCACTTCAATTCGCCCTTCCTCTTCCTGTAACAAGCCGTGTACCAAGGCCAGGTAGGTCTTCATCACGGTGCGCTCGGCGAACTGTGCAGCCAGCAACCCGTGGGCTTGATCCGTCTTAGCGACCAACATCACCCCGCTGGTGTCTTTATCCAACCGGTGAACGATGCCTGGTCGCTGGGGAGCGCTGCCGCCGGAGAGATGGGTATGTGCCAACAAGGCATTGACCAAGGTGCCCGAATGGTGTCCGGCGCTAGGATGTACGACCAGGCCACGTGGTTTCTCCAAAACCAGCAACGCCTCATCTTCATAAAGGATCACCAATGGGATCGTTTCGGGCTGGAGATGCGAGGGATTGCGAGGCGGTTCCCATACAGTCAGTTTATCGCCTCCCTTTAATCGCATGGAAGCCTTCACCGTTTTACCGCTCAGTTTGACCTGGCCGGAGTCGATCCAACGCTGAGCTTCGCCTCTGCTCAGGCTGAGAAAGACTGAAAGGATCCGGTCCAAACGTTCACCGGCCATTTCTTCCGGAACTATGAGGAAGCTGTCTTGATGTTCGATCGTCGCTCTGCAAGGAGAAGGGACAGGGCCAGCAGAATCCCCCCTATTACCACTGAGGAGTCTGCCAGGTTAAAAATTGGCCAAAAAGGCAGTTGCAGGAAATCAACTACTGAGCCATTATAAAGAAGGCGGTCGATTGCATTTCCAAGAGCTCCGCCACAAACCAACCCGCAAGCCAGTTGCATCATCCAAGGCTGCTTACGCAGGCGAAGCAAGAAGAAAAATGGCAAGATCGCTACCACCAGGTTGAGGAGAAGGAAAATAAGGTTAGCTTGAGGAAAGAGTCCAAAAGCTGCTCCTTGGTTGGAGATGATCGTCAGGTGCAGGAAGTCGCCTACCAAGGGACGTGAACTGCCGTAAGCGAATAATGAAAGAACCAGCGCCTTGCTGAACTGATCGAAGAGAACTACCAGGGTAAAAGAGAGAAGAAAGGTCAAGATGGCAACAGGGTTTGGTTTAATTCTTTTCGAAGGGGGTCCAATTGAGCAAGCATCGAGTAGTCGGTGAAATCGAGAAAGAAAGGAGTAATCGATACAAAACCATGATCAAGAGCCTGGCTGTCGCTGCCCTCGCCGTTTTCTATCACTTCCGGCTCTCCGGCGATCCAGTAGTAAGGACGGCCAAAGGGGTCGTTTCCCTTAGTCAAGCGCTCTCGGTAGCGCCGCCGCCCGAGCCGTGTCAGAGCCACCCCGCGCAATTCACCAAGGGGGCGATTTGGCACGTTCACATTCAAGAGGAGCCGGTTGGGTAATCCAGTCAGCAGTCCGGCCAGGCATTTCGCAACCTCTGCTGCCACCTCCCAGCGTGGTTCCTGGAAAGAGCCAATCGAGATGGAGAAAGCCGTCAGGTCGCAGAGATAAGCTTCCATGGCAGCCGAGACGGTACCTGAATAGGTCAAGTCTTCTCCAAGGTTGGGTCCCAGGTTGATCCCCGAGATAACCAAAGTAGGAACCTCCGGAAGAAGGTCGAAGACCCCGATCACTACGCAATCAGCGGGACTTCCACTACACTGCCATACCCGGATCCGTTCGCCGGGCGACTCCCGCTCCCGGACCCTCAACGGTTTGTGGATAGTGATGGAATGTCCGCTTCCGCTCCATTCCTTCTCCGGGGCGACAACAACAACCTCGCCTAATGCCGACACAGCCCGGGCTAACGACAGCAAGCCGGGCGAGTCGACTCCGTCGTCGTTGGTCAGCAGGAAACGCATCAATTAAAGCGGTTGACGATCAATCCCGTCGACCATCCACCCATTCTCTCCCTTGACCAGCGAGAAAGTGTGGCGCACGGTACTGCGTGTAACCATTCCGGCAAGGTTGGGAACCGAGCTGGGAGTCTCCAATTCAACAAGGAAATCTGCTTGGACAGTGGCCTTGTTGTTCGCTTCGCTCAACTTGGAGATGGTCGCGTCCTTAAAGGTGACCTTGGAATACATGACGAACTCATGACCGTAAAATGATTTTACTTGAGACTGGTAACTAGGCGTGGCTAGAACGAGCAAGCTATCCAAGTCCATTTTGGTCCAGGTGTTCAGCCATGTTTGAACTGCCTGTTCCGGTGTGCTTGCAACAGGCGCACTGCAGGCTGCCAAGGAGAAAAATAAAATGAGGAGCAAGGCTCCTGTAATCCATCTTTGCGTCATCTTCTCAACCGATCCGTTCAATAATTTTGTGAGGACTGGCAGCCCCTTTGACGATCCGAAGCTGTCCGCGGCGGCAGCCCAGAAAAGCAGCCAAGGCTTCTAAACAGGCCGCGTTCGCTAGACCACGTTCAGCCGGCGCTGATACCGCGACCTCGTACTGTCCCGGCTTGCGCTCTTGCACCTGCGCGACGCGCGCAGAAGGGCGAACTCTAACTTGCAGGAAACTCCGCTCCACTTGCAATCTCAGCTTGACCCAGCATCTCCAAGTGAGCGCCTAGCAAAGCGCGAAGCTCAGCTTTGGCGCGACGGGTTAGCTGGGTGATCTCAGCTGACTGCCGTTCCGCTTCCTGCTGCAGGCGTTCGGCCTGCTTTCCGGCTTCCGCCAGAATCTGCGCCGCTTCTCGCGAAGCGCTGGATCGCGTATCTTCGGCAACTTTTTGTACCAACAGAAGGGAGCCCCTTAGGTTCTCCTCCATCGCCTGGAAGTCCTCCAGCTTTCGTCCTAAAAAGGAGATCTCTTCCTTCAGATTTTGATTTTCCTTAACCAGTTGCTCATATTCAGACCCCAGCCGGGTAAGAAACTCATCGACCTCCACCCGGTTGTAGCCGCGGAAGGACAGCGGAAAATCCTGCCGGGCTACATCCAGAGGAGTGATCTTCATTTTTTGTTGGAAACCAAGTGACACCATACCATGTGGTTGTTTCCCACATCGATGGCTTCCGGCTTGTTCTTGTCGCACGGTTCATAGGCGTAGCGACAGCGGGTATGGAAGACGCATCCAGAAGGTGGATTGATCGGGCTGGGGATGTCTCCTTGAAGGATGATGCGTTGTTTCTTGATGTCGGGGTCAGGCACTGGCACCGCCGAGAGCAATGCTTGGGTGTAAGGATGGAGAGGATTGTTGAAAAGATCTTCATTATCTCCCGTCTCCATTAGCTTGCCCAGGTACATCACTGCCACTCGATCAGACATGTGTTTCACCACAGCCAAGTCATGAGCAATGAACAGGTAGGTCAGATTGAACTTCTCCTGCAATTCCAGCAGCAGGTTAATGACTTGTGACTGAATGGAGACGTCTAAAGCTGAAACTGCCTCGTCGCAGACGATAAGCTTGGGGTTCATGGCCAAAGCTCGGGCGATGCCGATGCGCTGGCGCTGACCTCCGGAAAATTCGTGAGGGTAACGCCGAAGGTATTCGGGACGAAGACCGACGATCTCCATCAATTCAGCGACACGCCTCTCGCGTTCCTTTTTCGTGCCTAGACGATGCACCAACAATGGTTCGCCGATGATGTCAGAGATAGGCAAGCGAGGATTGAGCGAACCGAAGGGATCCTGAAATATGATTTGCATGTCACGGCGCAGGAGACGTAGCTCTGACGGCCGCATTTTGAAGATATCCTTTCCCTCAAAGAGGGATTGCCCGCTAGTTGGTTCCTGCAAGCGGAGGAGGGTCCGTCCGACAGTTGTCTTGCCGCTGCCGCTCTCACCGACCAACCCCAGTGTCTTGCCTTTGGGGATCTGGAAACTGATCCCGTCTACCGCCTTTACAGCGCCTACCTTTCGGCCAATTACCCCGCGGATAATAGGGAAATGCTTCACCAGGTTATTGACCTTCAGCAGGATGTTTTCTTCCGGCATTTTTGTCGTCTCCATGGCTTACAGCCCCACGCTGCCAGGGGGGAGCGGGTAGAAACAGCGCACCTGGTGATTAGGGGTTAGGTCTTCCAATGGTGGCATTTCCTCCCGGCACTTCTGTTGCGCATAGCGACAGCGCGGCGTAAAGGCACAACCTTTGGGCATCTTGTACGGGTTGGGCACTACCCCGGGGATGGTGGGCAGAGGTTCTTTGGTGCGAGCCATGTTCAATCGTGGAATGGAGATCAACAGGCCAGCTGTGTATGGGTGTCGTGGGCTTTTGAAGATCTCCCGAGCTACCGCATATTCTACGATCTTGCCAGCGTACATGACGGCGATGTGATCAGCCATTTCAGCCACCACTGCAAGATTATGCGTAATCAAGAGAATCGCCATTCCCAATTTATCTTTCAGCGATTTCATCAGCTCTAGAATCTGCGCTTGGATGGTCACGTCCAGGGCGGTGGTAGGCTCGTCGGCGATTAACAAATCAGGGTTGCAGGAAAGCGCCATGGCAATCATCACGCGTTGCCGCATCCCACCGGACATCTGGTGAGGGTATTCATTCACCCGTCGTTCCGGGGATGGGATCCCGACTAGTTGCAGCATCTCCACGGTCTTGGCCAGGGCTTCCCGTTCAGAAACACCTTGATGGAGGACGATCGCCTCGCTGATTTGATTGCCCACGGTGTAGACAGGATTGAGGGAAGTCATCGGCTCTTGGAAGATCATCGAGATCTCCGCGCCGCGGATCTTGCGCATCTCCTCGGGCTTCTTCTTGAGAAGATTCTCTCCCTTGAACCAGATCTCCCCGCCGATGATCTTTCCGGGCGGGGTCTGGATCAACTGCATGATGGAGAGGGAGGTTACGCTCTTCCCGCAAGCTGATTCCCCCACCAAACCCATCGTCTCCCCAGTGAGAATCTTGTAGTTAACGTCGTCGACGGCGGGAACCACCCCTTCATCGGTATAGAAATAGGTTTTCAGGTGCTTGATTTCCAGCAGGAGTTGTTCGTTCAAATTACACCTCGTAGAGCACCGGGGCTAGTTTGCATTCTTTAGCCGGGGATCCAACGCATCACGCAGGCCATCGCCCATGAAGTTGAAGGCCAGCACGGTCAGGAAGAGGAAGAAGCCAGGGTAGAATATCAGCCAAGGACCGTTGCGGGGTGCGAAAATAAACTCCGCCGCGGTTTGCAGGATGTTGCCCCAGGAAGGCATGGGTGGTTGAATGCCCAGCCCCAGGTAGCTTAGCGAGGCTTCGGCGACGATGTTCCCGCCAACCGCCAGTGTGGTCGCGACGATGATCACAGCCATCGAATTGAGAAGCAGGTGCGTTCCCATGATGCGCCAAGGGGAGGAGCCCACAGCACGAGCCGCCTCTACGAACTCCATGTTTTTCAAGGAAAGAACCACGCCTCGAACCAGACGGGCATCACCCATCCAGCCGAAAGCTACAAAAATAAAGATGAGAGTCCAGAAACCTGGAGTGAACGCCATGGCCAGCACGAGGTAGAGCGGCAGATAAGGCAGCGACATCATCACGTCGGTAAAGCGCATCAGGGCTTCGTCCACCCATCCACCAAAATAACCCGAAATAACCCCGACCAAGGAGCCCAGGACAATGGCCGCAAATGCGGCGATCAAGCCCACCTCAATCGATACCTGACCTCCGTAGAGGATACGAACCAAGACATCCCGGCCCAGATCATCAGTTCCGAACCAATGTTGGGCAGAGGGGAAAGCATAGCGGTCCTGGAGGTTTTGGGTAGTGTAGTCGATTCCCGACAAGGCCGTGTAAACTGGCGCCCCCACGAAACAGACGAGGATCATGAAGATGATCGCGATGGTCCCGAACATTGCCAGTTTGTGCCTGCGGAAGCGGGTCCATACCATGCTCCAATAGGAGAAGGAAGGTGCTAGTTCAATTGCGGTATCAACGACAGCCATCGTTCCTCCTTATGAGTAGCGGATACGCGGGTCAACCACGGCGTAAAGGATATCCGCCACCAGGTTGAAGATGATCGTGATCAAGGCCAAGAAGAGGATATCGGCCATCGCCACGGCGTAGTCCTTGCCGATCACGGCTTGGTAAAGCATACGCCCCACGCCGGGGTAGGCGAAGACCGTCTCGGTCATCAAGGCGCCGCCGAAGAGGCCAGGAATGGAAAGAGTCAAAATGGTCACCATCGGGATCATGGCGTTGCGCAAGGCATGCTTGTTGATCACCTTGCTCTCCGGTAACCCCTTGGCCCGGGCAGTGCGAACGTAATCGGAGCGGATCACTTCCAACAGGGAAGATCGCATATAGCGAGTCCAAGCGGCCATGTGCGTAACCGCCAGAACCAGTACCGGGAGGGCCAGGTGCCATAAGCGGTCATACCATTGCCAGGCGTAGGGCTTGCCGAAAGAGACGATGTCGCCCGCCGGGAAGAATGGGAAACCGAAGACCCTGGCGGGGATCAGATGGAAGATGATAATCGACATCAATGCCAGCCAGAAAGTAGGCAGCGACATCCCCATGAAACTCAAAGTGGTAAAAGTATAATCGAAGCCTGAGTATTGCTTTAAGGCGGAGTAAATTCCGATGGGAACAGCAACAATGATTGACAAGAGGAGTGCGAGCCCCATCAAGATCAGGGAATTGGGGAGAAAAAGCATGATCGCTCCGAAAGCCGTTTGGTTGGGCCAGATGCGCGACCATCCCCAGTCTCCTTTTACCAAGTTACCAAGCCAATTCAAATACTGCGAGATGAGTGGCAGTGGTTTCCCATCCGGGCTCACCAATCCAAGTCTGACCTTCTCTGCAAGGATGTCAGCCGGCTTGATCCTGGGGTTGAGCATGATCATGTATTCCGCCGGGTCCGGACCCGCTAAACGCATCAAAAGAAAGGTCAACATGGAGATGAGGATCAGAATGGGAATCATCTGCAGGAACCTGCGGAGCATATAAGTACCCACGTCTTGCTTGGGTTCTCCTTTCTTCTTTTAGCTGTGGCAGCTCCTTTCGAGGAGCTGCCACAGCCGCTTGTAACAACCAGCAACTGCTGGGCTGGTTGAATCTTTACTCGATGTACCACCAATGAACGTTCCAGGTGATGGAGGACCAGTTGGGATCCTTGATGCCCTGGATACGCTCTTTATAGAGGGCTGCATCAGCGGTGAAGAGCAGCGGGACGCCCGGCATATCGGTGAGCCAGACCTGCATCGCCTTGACGGCTGCTTCCTTGGCCTTCACAACATCGAAGGAGTCCTGGATGATCTGAGCCTGCTTGTCATACTCAGCATTTGCCCAGCCCGTGTAGTTCTGACCCTGGGGGTTCTCCGGAGTGGCTACGCGGTCGCCGCGATAGACGTCAGTCACCGGGTAACGGGGATCAGTGGAGCCCCAAGCGAATTGAGCCATATCCGGGAAACCGCGCTTGTAACCAGCCCAATTGTCGTTGAAGAAGACGGTGCCGGGCTTATAATCCAAGCTGATGGCGATGCCCACATCAGCTAGGTTCTTTTGCCAGATGGCGGTCATCTGTTGGCGGTCGGTGCGGTTGGTAGTGGAGATCTGAAGGGCCAATTTGACACCGTTCTTCTCGCGGATGCCGTCCCCGCCAACCTTCCAACCGGCCTCGTCAAGCAGGGTCTTGGCTTTCTCGGGGTTGTAGGTGGGAATCAGGTCGAGGCCAATCTCTTCCTTGGTAGCAAAACAGATAGCCACAGCCGGTGGGATGATCGAGAATGCCGGCGGCTCATAGCCCTTGTAGAGGGTGGAGGAGGCTTCCTCGCGGTTCACTGCGTAGGCGATGGCATGGCGAACCTTGGAGGCGGCGACAGGGTCGTTGGGATCGTTAAGAATGGGGTGCGGGACTCCTTCGAAATTCGTCAACGCGAAGTCAATGTGCTCGTTGTAGGTGGAGGGGTGGATCTCGAAGACTACACCAGGGATCGAGTTGAGGTTATCGATGGCAGTGGTCAGAGCGACACCGATGCCGGGGATGGTCAGGTCCAGGTCGCCGGAGGCCATGCGGGCGTAGATGGTGGAAGCGTCAGGGATGAAAAGCCAAGTCAGGGTCTTGATATTGGGCGGGCCAAAGTGGTAATCCTCGCGAGCGTTGAGGGTCATTGAAGAACCCACCGTCCAGGAGGAGATGGTGTAGCCGCCGTGACCCAGCGGGTAGGTGTTGATGTCGGAGCGGAAGAAGCCGTCCGGATTGGTGTTGACCAGCTCTTCGTATTTGTGTTTGGCCAGGCTGAAAGCGGGGCCGTAGATAGCGCCGGACTTTTCGGAAGCATAGACCACGTGCAGGGTGTTGGCGTCGATCTTCTCGATGGTCGTGACCGCGTCCTCAGGATCGCGGGAGTCGGCCGGGATGGCCGTGTTGATCAGCACGTTGTGGCCGAAGATAGCGTCATCCAGGGTAACCTGGGTGCCGTCCGACCAGTAGATGGGAGTCTTGCGCAGATGCCAGGTAACTTCCATCGTGCCGTCGTCGTTCAGCTTAACCAGGCCGTTTTCCAGAGAGGGGACTTCCTGGGCGAAGACCGGTACATAGACGCCCTTCTGTGTGACATCCTTGCCTTCCGGAACAACGTTGATCCAGCCGTCCAAGACGCAGTTCAGAATTTGGCTCTTAGCGGCCATGTTGTTCTGGTAGGGGTACATCTTGGAGGGTTCCTGGGTCATGCCGATGGTCAGGCTGCCACCCTGTGCCGGGGGCTTCATCCCGAAATAAACGGCGTTAGCCGTCTCACCGCGGGTAGCTGGGGTCTGGGGGTTGATGAGCTGGCCTGGTTGCAGGGTCAAAACCTGCACATCGGTGTGATAAGCCATGGTCACAGCGCCGAAGGCCCACTCGGAAACTTTCGCGCAGTCATTGGCCATGACAAAGGCTTCGGTATACTTCTTGGCCTGTTCCTCGCGTCCAAGAACACGGACCATCAAGGTTGCCATTTCTTCGCGGGTGATGCTCTTTTCCGGGCCGAAGGTACCATCTGGGTACCCTTGAACCCAACCCTTGGCGGCGACAGCTTCGATGAAGCCGAGGGCCCAGTGGTCAGGGGCAACATCGCTGAAGGTGGAAGTGGTGAAACCTGTGCTGTTCAGGTTCATCGCCACTGCAATCAACTTGGCAAACTGGGCGCGGGTCACTTCCTGGTCAGGCTTGAAGGTGCCATCCGGGAACCCGGCTATGACGCCAGCATCCACCAGGTTGGTGATCTGCTTTTCAAACTCGGTGCCGGTGATGTCGGACAGCTGAGCTGCAGACACAGATGGCATGTAGGCCAGCGTCAGAACCATGACGGCTGTAATCGCTATTAATACGAACTTTTTCATTCTTTTTTGAATCCTCCTTGTCGTTGGGAAACTAACTGTGTGCGGTACACGCTCTGATTCTCTCTATCGATCACCTCCTCAGGGATCAATTGATGCTGATTCGCCAATCCGTTCCATGACGATTGATAACCTCGGCCACTTCGCGGGGTTGATTCTCATACGCCGGGGTTGGAGAGGTCTGGAATGTAGCTGCGGGTATTTGGCGCCCGTAGGGATGGATGCTGGGGACGACGATCAAGCCCAGTAAAAGGGCGCTCAGGATGGCAATGGACGCCACTTTAGGAAACCAAGCCAGTCGCTGTGGTTGAATAGCAAGGTTGGGAAGCGAAAGAGAACGAGGTGGAATCGCAACCCGAAATGAAGAGCGCAACCCAGATGTCAAACGCAGGGTGACATCCATTTCTTTTCGGCAAGCTGGGCACGCTTGAAGATGCCTTTCCAGGGCAACTGCACGAAAACCAGACAACTCTCCGGTTAGATACGATTCTAGGATTGGGCGGGCTTCCCTACAACGCATGGTGACTCTCTTGGTTGCGCTGTTCCGGGATGTCTTGCCCTTCCAAACCTTCCTTCAACTTGCGCAAGGCCAGGTTAATTCGCGATTTGACCGTACCGATCGGGCAACCCAGGATGCGAGCGATCTCTTTCTGGCTGTAGCCGTCAAGGTAGCGCAAAACGACGACGGTTCGGTAGTTGAAAGTCAGGCGGTTTACCGCCTCCAACACATTGATCTCCGCGCCTGCAGCCTCGCGGAGGTTAACATGCCAGCTATTCATATCCGGGTAGTAAGACATCTTCCTCTTCTCTCGAAGGATCCCGCGGCACTCATTGATCAGGATTCGCGTGATCCACGTTTTAAAAAACTGCGGTTGCCGTAAGCTTCTAAGGAACCGAAATGCCTTCAATGCGGCTTCTTGCGTCGCATCACAAGCATCCTGGTCATTCTGTAGAATGACACAAGCAGCCCGGTAAAGGCTTTGCTGAACTCCCTGGAATAAACGCACGAAAGCTTGTCGATCACCTTCCTGTGCGAGTATAACCAGGGACTCCTGCTCGGATTTCCCTTCAATGAATAGATTGTGTTTCACAATGATTCGTTCGATAATTTTCGGCTCGCAGCTTTTTTCGATCTCGCTCTTCTACTAGCTTCCGGACAAGAAAGCATCGAAAGCGTCCGCCTTGGACCCTTCCCAACTCTTCTTGCGTCCTTCTTCCACGCCAACAGTAGCTGGTGCAAAAAGAAAAACTGATTCAGCGATCTTCTCCACCGACCCGCTCAAGGCATAGATTGTGCCACTGAGAAAGTCGATGCACCGCCGCGCTCCATCGTGATCAAGATGTTCTAAGTTTACCACAACCGGTTTCAATGCTTTTAGGTCGTCAGCAATCCTCTTACCATCCTCAAAGCTCTGCGGTTCTGCCAGAACGATAGAGAGCCCAGGTCTGGGCGCTGTCGATCGAGGAGGCGGCAATTCAGCGATGCCCTCGTCCTCCCACTCCTTTTCCTTTCGCTCCTCCAATCCCAGAATCTGCTTCAACCAGCTCATCGTCTCCTCCTCGGTCCAAAGATGGCCCTTCCTACCCGTACTAGGGTAGCTCCTTCCTCTATGGCAACTGGGTAGTCATCGCTCATCCCCATCGAAAGAATAGGGAGAGGGCGTCCCAAGCGCTCACTTAAATCATCCCGCAAAATCCGCAATGTTCGAAAGTACCGACGAGCATCCTCGATTGTTCCTGCCGGGGGAATGGCCATCAACCCATGAACATCCAGTCCTGGCGCCTTGAAGAGAGATTGGGCCTGGTGAAGTTGTTCGGGAAGGAAACCACTTTTACTTGCCTCGAGGCCCAAGTTCACTTCCAGTAAACAGGGAACCAAATGCTCCCTGCGTTGTCCTTCATCGGATAGAACCCAACCCAACTCGAGGGAGTCAACCGAGTGTATCAAGCGAAAAAGAGAAGCAGCTTTGCGGGCTTTATTGCGTTGCAAGTGGCCAAGGAAGTGCCAGGACAGCTCAAGATTGGCCAATTGCATAATCTTCTCCGCCCCTTCCTTCAAATAGTTTTCCCCAAATAACTTTTGTCCTTGAGCACTCGCTTCGATGATGGCCTCGGCTGGAAAACCTTTGCTGACAGCTATCAAGGTGATCTCGCTGAGTGAGCGGCCAGACCGCTGGCAAGCCTCCTGGATCTCCTTCCGCACTTGAGCAAGATTCGCCACGATCCCTTCGATCATTTCTCAATCACTCGCTGGGGTGGCACCAGCCCTTCCACCGCAACTACGCCATCAACGGCCGCTCGAACTTGAATCGCCTGGAAAACAGGTTCCCCCTCCTGTTCTAAAAGAACCCCCAACTCCCCATCCTGGATTCGTAAAGCCGTAACTGGGATCACAACTGCCTTTGGGAGCATGCCGCAATAGACCCGTAGCTGACCGTCCGGGAGCCGGACCAGTTCAGCCAGGAAATCAATGCTGGCAGCCCAAAGAGACCAACCATCCCCTTCCTCAACCACTCGAATCGGCTCGATCCAGACTCGCTGGTGGGAAAAAGGGAACTCCACCTCCAAAGAGGTTTGTTCTTCCAAGGCATGGGCTTGCTCGGTAGTGAGCCGGCATTCTATGTTTCCAGCACTGGGAAGGATGACAAAGAGGGGTTCCCCTTCGCTAACCGACAGACCGACCCACTCCTTGGGGAAGGCGAGGATACCGGCTTGCGGCGCCTGCATGGTTATTTCACTGCTACCACGAAGAATCCCCACTGTGTGTCCCGCTTCCACCTTCTCACCAGCCTCGAGGAAGGGGGTAAAGATCCCTGCCTGGGAGGCTCGCACGGGCTCGGCCGACAGATCCAGGCGATACGGGACGACAAAAGAAAGCTCCAGGTCTCGCTGCTCGACCACGATCCAATCCAGTTGCGACTTGGGGTAGAAAAGGTAAATCAGCAGCCCTGCCAGAAGGATGGCAAAGAGGATCGGAAGAAACCGTGACATTAGCGACGGGTCTTGCGCCCACTGCTCTTTACAATTTTCTTCAGCTCGACGAGAAAAGAACCAACATCCTGGAATTGACGGTATACCGAGGCAAAACGAACATAGGCAACTTCGTCAAGTGACTTTAAGGCGGTAATCACCTGTTCCCCAATCTCCTCTGAAGATACCTCCATTTCCACTCGGTTTCGCAGTTCCTTCTCCACCTCATCGGCTACCCCCTCCAAGGCCTGCATAGAGACCGGCCTTTTCTCGCAAGCCCGCTGCAAGCCGGCGATGATTTTGTTTCGTTGGAAGCGTTCCCTCCTGCCATCTTTTTTGCGCACCCATAAAGCGGCTTCTTCGCTGCGCTCATAGGTGGTAAAGCGGCGGTGACAAGCTTGACACTCCCGCCTGCGGCGGATTGCTCCTTCGCGAGTCAGCCGGGAATCGACGACCCGATCATAGCTGGCGGCACAATACGGGCAACGCAACGGCTATTTCTTACGGAGGAAGGATGGAACCTCCAGCTCTTTGTCCAGATCGGTAAAATCGAAAGCGGCGCCAGCCGGTTTGCTGTACCCCTGGCTTTGGGTTGCACTTGATGCTTGGCTCGAACCGGTGGAGGAGCGTAAGATCGCTTTTCCCTCTTTCTTATATTGGCCATCGAAGCCCGTAGCAATCACCGTGATCTTGATCACATCGTCCAAAGTCTCATCGATGACCGAACCGAAGATGATGTTGGCCTCGGGGTCTGCCACCTCGGCAATCAAGTTGGAAGCCTCATTGACCTCTTGCAGGGTCATGTTTTTACCACCGGTGATGTTAAAGAGCAAGCCATGGGCTCCTTGAATAGAAGTTTCCAGCAAGGGACTGGCGATGGCCATTTTTGCTGCCTCTATCGCGCGATTCTCCCCGGAAGCGACGCCGATACCCATCAAGGCCGTGCCCGATTCGCGCATGATCGTATTTACATCAGCAAAGTCGAGGTTGATCAAACCAGGCACCGTAATTAAGTCGGAGATGCCCTGGACGCCTTGTTTGATCACGTCATCAGCCGCTCGGAAAGCGTCGATGAGGGTCGTGTTCTTGGCGACCACAGCCAGCAGCTTGTCATTGGGGATAGTGATCAGGGTGTCTACTTTTTCTTTCAAGCGGGTGATGCCGCTATCCGCAATGGTGAAACGGCGGCGACCTTCAAAGCTGAAAGGTCGGGTGACTACGGCAATAGTCAAGGCGCCCATCTGCTTGGCGATCTCAGCAATTAGCGGAGAAGCGCCGGTTCCAGTGCCTCCCCCCATTCCGGCAGTAATAAAAATGAGGTCTGCACCGGCCAAGGCTTCCGCGATGACATCGCGCGACTCTTCAGCTGCTCGTTCGCCAAGGTCTGGATTAAAACCAGCTCCCAGGCCTTTGGTGACTTTTGGCCCGATCTGGATTTGCCGATCGGCCACAGAAAGCTTCAGTACCTGTACGTCTGTATTGACAGCAATGAACTCCACGTGCTTGATCCCGGATTCAATCATCCGGTTCACCGCGTTCGTTCCTCCGCCACCCACACCAACAACCTTGATGTTCGCCTGAGCTTCCTCCCAGGGGTCGTACATGTTCATATGCCTCCCTCCTTTCTTGCAAAGAAGTCGTTGTATTCAAAATGCAATTCCTTCATGTCTCCCTGTCTAGCTTTTTCTAAATATAACCCAAGCTGAGCCAGATGTCGCCTGTAGACAGCCTCCTCAGCCAAAAAAAAGAGTGACATTCCATTCTGTAATCTTACGATGACTCGACCCTCCGCCGCTACCTCTATGCCGACCACATTTTTTCGGGTCGGCTCGTCAAGAACAGCGGCGAAAGCCAACAGAAAATGAGACACAGCAGAGGAAAGAGGTTTAGCCAGGAAAGTCGCACTGATCGTTGCATCCATGGTAGCGGGGACAAGATTTCCATTGGATAGGAACTCCCAACTTTCCGATCCCTCACGCATGCGCCAAATCACGGTAAAATGCTGAAAAGAAACACCCAAGGAGAATGGATAGTACCGTTCCAGGTTCGCCTCGCTCAAACGGGGGTCTTGCCGGATCAAATCGACAAGAGCCGGCAAACGGGCTAATAGAAAAGATTGATGTTGTAGAGAAGGGAGAAGGGTGGGGAATGCTTCGCTTCCGTCAGCCCAAGCACTTTCTACTGGGAAAAGCAGTAATCCGTAGGCTGCCGCTGTCCCGGCAAGGAGCGCCACCAATAGGAAAACGACCACCGCTTTCAAAGCATCTCCTCCCCCTGCAGCCTTCCCGGGCAATCTCCCAGGATCCGCACTTCTGGCTGGAGCCTAACTTGGAAACGCTGCCAGACTGCTTCTTGAACTCGCTGCATCAAGCGAAAGACTTGTCCGGCAGTAGCCTGTCCAAGGTTTACAATAAAGTTGGCATGGACAGAGGAGACCATCGCTTGGCCCTCTCGCCACCCTTTGCAACCAGCGTCCTCGATTAGCTTGCCGGCATAGAGTAAGCCCGGATTGCGAAAAATGCTCCCGGCTGAGGGGAAAGCTAGCGGCTGGACCTCCTTGCGGCGCAACAACAGCTCGCGAATTCGAGCGAAGATCGCTACCGGATCCTCTTCTTCAAGTTGAAGTCGCACCTGTAGCACGACAAAACGGCCATTTTCGAGGATGCTGCGGCGATACTGGAAATCCAGCTCTGCCCGTGATAGATCCAAGATCTCCAGCGTCATGCAATCCAAGGCTCGAACCGACTCAACATGCTGGCTTATACAGCGGGTGGCTGAGCCGGCATTCATCGTTACCGCGCCGGCCACTGTGCCGGGGATGCCCACAGCGAAAGGCAGGCCAAAAAGACCGCGCCGGGCAGATTGGTTCAACAAAGTGGCCAGGTCAGTGCCCCCGCCCACACTGACCCGATCGCCTTGAAAGTGAATGCCGTCGAAGACTCCGGCCACCTGGATAATCATGCCCCGAAAACCTACGTCAGAAACAAGCAAATTGCTCCCGTTGCCCATAATGGCGAACGGAAGTTCTCGCCGATGCGCTTCGCGCAAAGCATGTCGCAGATCCTCAAGACTGCCTGGCTGACAGAAGAGGTCAGCCTTACCGCCGATGCGAAAGGTGGTGTGACGAGTCATCGGCTCATCGGCAACCAGGACGCTGGTCATCAATCTGGTGCGCGGTTTCAATTCAATCATTGATTTCTTCCCAGTGCTCAGCTGTCTGGGCGATATCTCCCGGACCCATCAACAGCAATACTTCCCCTTGCCGCAGCGATGCTCGAAGGAATGGAACCAGAGTATCGCGAGGGGAAAAATGCACCTCTTGGCCGGGGTTGCTTTGGCGTATCTGAAAATACAGATCCTGGTCACCTAATTGATAAGTAATCTTCTCACCAGCAGACCATATTGGCAAGACGATCACGCGCTGGGCCTGAGCCAGAGCCGGTCCGTAGTCAGCCAATAGAGACTGCACCCGCGAAAAACGATGCGGCTGAAGGACAGCCACGATGGGTCGCCCCAATGGGAGCAGGGCAGCGATGCTTCGGGCGATCTCGGTGGGGTGGTCGGCGTGATCATCGAACACCAATACTCCGCCCTTCTCCCCTTTGCGCTCCAGCCGGCGGCGAATCCCACGGTAGGAGGAAATCGCCCAGGCGGCACGTTTTGGGGATATCCCTAAGGAGGCAGCCACGGCCATCGCTCCTAAGGCATTGAGGGCATTGTGTTCACCGAAAAGACAGATTGAAAAAAGAAGAATGCCATCCGGAGTCTCAGCCGTCACCTCCGCCCCTCCCTCAGTCGGCTGCAATTCCAACAAGCGGAAGTGGCAGTTCTCCCCCTTCCCATAGCTCCAAGCCGGCACGATTTGCTCCTGGGGGAGATCAAGCAGCGATTCGTGGAGAACGAGGGTTTTCTCTACTGCCCTCGCAAAACGACGGAACCCTTGGCGCAAACCATTCTCATCCCCCCAGAAATTGAGATGGTCGCGATCGATATTGGTGATCAGAGCGGTATGCGGGCGCAATTTGAGGAAGGATCCATCGGACTCGTCGGTCTCCATCACGAAATGCTCCCCTCTCCCCCACCAACAGCGTTCGCCTTCTTCCACCAACTCCGCCCCGTTGGCCAGCGAGGGATCCCACCCCATGCAGCGCAAGAGGTGAGCCAGCATTCCAGTAGTAGTGCCCTTGCCGTGAGTCCCGGCTACAGCTACCAACTGCTTCCCCTCCGCAAGTCGGCGCAGCAGGTCTACCCGATGAGCGATCGGGATACTCCTCCGCAGCGCTTCACGTAGTTCTGGGTTCTCCTCAGGGATCGCGGAGGATACGACCACTCGTTCCACGCCGTCCAAGTGAGAAGAATCATGGGTATGGTAAATGATGATTCCTTCTCTGGTCATCTTTGAGGCTAGAGCTGGGGGAATATCTGGATCGGCGCCGCTGACATCCGCCCCCCGACGCTTCAACAGGAGGGCCAGGGCAGACATCCCCGCTCCACCGATTCCTAGCAGATGGAACCGTCCGGTGTAGTTCACTGCTTTTGCCGGGGCAGAGACGGATTATGCGGTTCCCCTACAGAAGTGTCTTGCACCCACTCCGCTACAACTTGGGCGGCATCCTGTTTTCCCAAGCGAGAAGCCGACATTGCCATCTCAGCCAAGCGACTCGGCTCATCCAACAGCTTGGAGAGCCGGCTGCTCAACTCGCCAATCTGGTCCTCCGGCAGCACTACAGCTGCTCCTGTTTCTTCCAGAAAAGCGGCATTGGCTGCCTGATGCCCATCGGCAGAATAGGGGTAAGGCACCAGCAACATCGGGGTGCCGGCTACAAGGGATTCACTCAGTGTCCCCGATCCAGCCCGTCCCAAGAAAAGATCAGCAGCCGCCAGCCACAGTGGCATCTCTTCACAGTAATCCACCGTGCGCAGACGCTCCTGGGGGAAGGAAGGGGGGTTCGTAGACTTCCCCAGGATCCAAAAAAACTCCAGGCGCGGATGTGCACCTAGCAGTTTATGGACAGCTTGCCCGACAGCCTCGTTCAATCGTCTGGCTCCCTGGCTGCCGCCGGCGACGACGACCAATTGGCAATCGGGAGAAATCCCCAATCTCCTTCGCGCTTCCAAACGGGGAGGAAGAAGGTCCATCCTCACCGGGTTGCCCACTATATGGGTATTGTCGCGACAAGCCAGATGCAGCTGCGATCCCGGGAACGTGAGAAAAACAGCCCGTGCGCCTCGGCAGTACACACGTGTTACCTTTCCCGGGATCATGTTTTGCTCCAGCAGAATGTAAGGAATTCTCATCACAGATGCAGCCGCTACTGAAGGTAAACTGACGTAGCCTCCTGCGCCTAGCAGGAAGTGAGGGCGGAATTTGTGCAGGATTGCACTGGCCTGGGCCGTCCCTACCCCGACCCAGAAGAGCGATGAAACAAGATGCCATGGTTTGTTGCGGCGATTATCCTGGCGATGAAAGGCGCGGAAGGGAATTTTAACGCGAGCTGCCTCCCGCTGCTCGCGGGAAGACGGCTGCCCGAGGAAGAGCAGCTCGGTCTTTGGGTCCAGCTGCCGCAAGGCTTGAGCCACCGCCACCAGCGGGTAGATGTGCCCCCCTGTCCCGCCCCCAGCCAGCACGACTCTCACGAAACCCCCGCTTTTTGTGGCACTTGCCAGCTTGCTCTGGACTTCAAGTTGGGGACTTCAGCCCTCGCCACTTCCAAAGCAATGCGAGCCAGCAAGCCGCAACAAATCATGGAAGTAAGAAGTGAGCTTCCTCCGGCACTGATAAAGGGCAGGGTAATCCCGGTGATCGGGAGCATCCCCGAACTGACGGCTATGTGGATCACTGCCTGCCAGCCCAGGATAGCGGTCAATCCGCCAGCCAGGAGACGGCTAAAGAGGGCGCGGCTGCAAAGAGCCAGATCCAACCCTTGATAAATCAAAGCGAGGAAGAGGAGTAGAAGTATGGCTGTTCCCCAGAGACCTGTCTCTTCAGCGACAATGGCAAAGATGAAGTCGTTGTGCGCCATCGGCAACCATTGGAATTTTTGTCGTGAAAGGCCGAAGCCGGTCCCCCAAACCCCGCCTACACCGAATGAATAGAGAGCCTGAAGGCGGTTGTAATCGATCCCGGTAGGATCCCCGGCATGCCCCAGGATAGAACCGAGTAACGACACTACGCGATTGCGCACATAAGGAATGACCAGGATCAACAGACTGAATCCAACCGCAACCAAACCGGTACCGGCAACGATCTTCAAAAAAGGGGCGCCGGAGAGAAAAAAAACGGTAAGAATGGCCAGCGCTACAATGGCTGCTGATCCAAGGTCCGGCTCGGCTACGACCAAAGCCACCGGCAAGCAGGAGAGAAGGAAAAGGAGCAGCCACTGCCAGCCTTTCAAATTACGCTGAGCCATCTGCGGCAATAAAGCGGAAAAAAAGATGACCACTCCCAGCTTGAGGAATTCGGAAGGCTGGATACTCCACCAACCCATCCCCAACCAGCGCCGGGATCCGCCGATGGTCGTCCCCAGGGGAGTAAAGACGATCAGGGTGAGAAGGAGAGCGCCGATAAAGAACCAACTGGCCCACTTCTCCCAGAAGGAGGTCGGTATTGCCAGACACACGAGGAAGGCAAAAAAGCCAACTCCAAACCAGCCTAGTTGTCGCTTGACCAAGAAGAAAGCGTCTCCTGAGTCTTGTAAGGAAATGTAGGAACTAGCGCTGCCCACGAAGAGAAAACCCAGCAAACAAAGAGCGATCATCAGGCCAAAAATGATCCAAAGCTTACGAATGTCCCTGCTCCATCTCGTGAACCAGCTCCTTAAAGGTCTCGCCACGATGCTCAAAGTCCAAATACATATCAAAACTTGCACAAGCCGGCGAAAAAAGGATGACATCACCCGGAACGGCTGCCTCTCTCGCTTTATGCAGTGCTTGACTCAGGCCTTCCTCCTCCAGTTGGAACCCTTGGAAACCTTGGGAGAGAAAGGCGTCGGCGATCCGTTGGCGGGTTTTACCGAAGAGCAGCGCCAGCTTGACCTTACGCGAAGCAGCGGCTGCCAGCGGGTGGAAATCAGCCCCTTTTTCACTGCCGCCGGCGATGAGAATAACTGGCTGTTCGAAAACCTCGATAGCCCGGATGGTGGAGAGGGGATTGGTACCGGAGGAATCGTTGATATAGGTCACACCATCCACCACCGCTACTTCTTCTAAACGGTGCTCTACTCCAGGGAAACAAGCTAAGCCACGGGCGATCTGTTCTGGGCGGAGGCCGAGAATAGCGCCAACGCTGACCGCTGCCAAGGTGTTCTCTAAATTGGCCAAACCTGGCAAGGGAATCTCCCTGGATGAGACAACAGGAACGGCCTGTCCCCCTTTGGCCATCCAAATCTGATTATCGGCCATCCAGACTCCTTCTGGCAACGGTTCATGGCTAAAGAAGAATGATCGCGCCCAGCTCAGCTCCCTTCTTGACCACTCATCATCTTGATTGCGTACTACCCAGTCGGCCGCCGTTTGACACTCCACCAGGCGGCTCTTCACTCGCTGGTAGGTCGCCATATCGGGGTAGCGGTCGAGGTGATCCTCGGAAAAATTCAACAATACAGCCACTTTCGGCGCAAAATAGTGGATGTACTCCAACTGAGGAGCGCCGATCTCAGCCACCACCCAATCGTCCGGCCTGGCCTGCCGTACCACTGAAACCAAAGGGACGCCGATGTTTCCTCCCACCCAGACGCGGTGATCGCTTTGCGCCAGAACGGAGGCAGTCAGGGCGGTGGTGGTGGTCTTTCCGTTGGTTCCGGTGATGGCCACAATCGGTGCCGAGCTTAGCCTGTAGGCCAGCTCGATCTCGCTCCAGATTGGAACCCCCCGCCGCCGGGCTTCCTCCAAGGGTGGGGATTGGGGTTTGATTCCTGGGCAAACCACAACCACATCAGTTTGGAAGGCTTGCTCGCTGTGACCGCCAAATTCCAGCCTAACACCAGCTTGCTCCAGCAGGGCAGCTTCCTCCAGGTAAGCGTTGCGCGGACTGCTCTCGCTAACCAGGGTCTCCTTACCCAGGGAGGCTAAAGCCAAAGCCGCTGCCAACCCGGATTTACCGCGTTTGCCGATACCTAAAACGGTGAATCTTTCTTCTCTCATTAATTACACCCAGATGAAAAGGAATGCCAAACCGATAAACAGCAGATTGAAGAGGGAAAAGCGCAATACGATCTGTGTCTCGCTCCAGCCCAATAACTGGAAATGGTGGTGTATCGGCGCTCGCCTAAAGACGCGTTTCCCACCGGAATAGCGAAAGTAGCCTATTTGGATGATCACCGAGAGGGTCTCAATGAGGAAGATCACGGCTATGAAGGGCAGGAAGAGAGGGATGTGCAAGATCAAGCTGAGGCCGGCCATGGCCGCGCCTAGTGCCAGCGCGCCGGTATCGCCCATGATCACCGAAGCGGGGTAGACATTGAACCAGAGGAAGCCGAGCAGAACTCCCCCCAGGCTAAATATGAAAGGCATCAAGGAGATGTAGTTCTGCAAATAAGCCACTACCATCAAAGCTCCCAGCACAGTGAGAAAAACGCTGGCAGCCAAGCCGTCGGCGCCGTCGGTAATATTCACAGCATTGGTTGACCAGACGATGAAGAAAACCGAGAGCGGCACATACCAACCCTGAATGTCCAGTGGGGGGATAAAGGGGATCCAGATGGCTGAGTTAGGCAGGGTGAGGAAGGCAAAGACCAGGGCCAGCGAAATCTGGGCGACGATCTTGTAACGAGCCTTAAGCCCCAAAGCTTGCTGCCCGCGGGAAGAGAGCCAATCGTCGACGAAACCAGTTAGGCCCGCTCCCAGAGTCACGATGAGAACAGCCAGCACATCTTGGGTCACCCCGAAGAGAAGGGCAGCCAGGGTGGGTATGATCAAGAAGAGCAAACCTCCGGCGACCGGTGTGCCAGTCTTGTGAAGATGCTCGGTGACCTCCGCACGTACGTAGGAAGTCAGCTTCCAGGAACGCAACCCCCGGATCAGGAAGGGCATGGACGCGAGAGTCACAAGAAAGGATACGACCAGTACAGGAATCCAAATCATTTCAGGATGGCTTCCCTTCTCTTAGGATTAAGTCCAACTGCATCCCGCGCGAACCTTTCAACAACACCCAATCACCAGCTCGCAAGGTCCTCCGAAGGGATTCCTGCAAGCTCTCCAAGGAATCAAAGTGACGGATCCTCCCGGGCGGAAATCCATTCTCCAGCGCACCCATGCCGGTATGCCTAGAGAGGTCTCCCAGGAGAAAAAGGTAATCGCACCCAGCGGGGATCGACCGTCCCAGGTTGTGGTGATATATTGAAGCCGACTCGCCCAACTCCAGCATATCTCCGAAGACTACCAGGCGCCGCCCCGTTGCGCGACGGCAGAAAGCGGCCAGGGCAGCTTCAGTTGAAGTTGGGTTAGCATTGTAACTGTCGTCTACCCAGGTTATTCCATCTCGTTCCACTAGAGAACCCCTCCCTTGCGGCAATTGAAAGTGAACAATCCTGTTCCCAGCTTGCTCCAGGGAAAGTCCCAGCGGAAGAGCGACAGCCAAGGAGGCGAGAAAGTCGCGCAGAAGATGATCCCCTTGGAAGGGGAGCTGGAATTGACCTTCCCCGAAAGGTGTTGCTACGGTCAACCATGTATTTCCACCCTCCTGTCGTATCTCTAGCGAGCGAAAATCGGCTGGCTCCTCTAGCCCGTACCATAGTGCATTGGATGTCTTCCCCTTCCGCGAGCGAAGCAAGACATTGTCCGCATTGAGGACGGCAAAACCACCCGGGACAAGGCTGAGGACCAGCTCCCATTTCTCCTCAAGGATGCGCTCCACTGAACCGAGGTGCTCCAGGTGAGCGGGACCGATCTCAGTGATCACTGCGGTCGTCGGCCGCAGAAGGCGGCCCAACAGTCGCACATCGCCCGGTTTCTGCAAACCGACCTCCTGAACCAGGAAGCGGTGAGCCGGGTTCAAATAGGAAAGTGCTAAAGGGAGGCCCAGCTCAGTGTTCCAGTTCCCTTCGCTTTTAAGTACCGAACCGGCAGATTCCAACAAAAGAGCGACCATCTCTTTAGTTGTGGTCTTGCCAGCTGTCCCGGTAATGGCCACCACTGGTCCCTCGAATCGGTCGCGCAGTGCGGTCGCCAGAGTGAGCAAAGCGTTCGGGCAGGAAGGAACGACGATTAAGGCTAGCCCTTCCGGCCTCACCGATGCCGTCTCCTCGACCAGCGCTGCCACAGCTCCCCTTTGTCTGGCTTGATTTATAAAAAGGTGGCCGTCAGTGTGTTCTCCGCGCAGAGCAGCGAAGAGATCCCCCTCTTCCACCAGACGGGAGTCGAGAACCAGGGCTCGCGGTTTGATGCCCCCAAAACCATGCAGCGTCCCGCCACTTATGCCGGCGATCTCAGCCAGGGTTAGCTCCACCGCGCCACCTCCTCCTCGTCGTTGAGGTGGACCAGCTCGTTGCCAAAGCGCTGCACTGTTTCGTGCCCACGACCGGCGATCACCACCAGGTCGCCCTCTCGGCTGTCGGCAAAGGCTTGGGCAATGGCTTGGCGCCGGTCGAGGATCAGAAAGTAGTCGCGACCCGGACACTTCCCCCCCGAGCGAAGGCCGGGCTCGGTGTCGGCTGTGATGCGAGCCGGATCCTCGCCGCGCGGGTCATCAGTGGTGAGGTAGACGCGATCTGCGCCTTGAGCTGCGATCTGCCCCATCAAAGGCCGCTTGCCGCGGTCTCCCGCCCCTACGCAACCGAAAACCAACAATACCCTCTCCCCTTGGGAGCGGGCGAAAGTTAACATCTGACTGAGGGCGATCGGGGTATGAGCGTAGTCAATTAATACCTGTATACCTCGTGTGGTGCGACTCATGGAATATCGTCCGGGAATTTCCCGCAATCTGGTGATCCCTTCCGCAATCCCAACTGGGTCCATTCCCAGGACCGCTAGAAGGGCGAAGGCGCCTAAAGCGTTGGCCGTGTTGACCCGCCCAGGCAATTGTACCGGCATCACCAGCGATCCTGTGGGAGAGTTCATAGCCTGAGGAAGCGTGATCTCTACCAAGCTGCCGCTGGCTGATTCCTCCAGAATGCGAGCCGAGAAGTCTGCAACACGTGCACGGGCGGGTTTCAAACCCACACTTGCGGCAGCGCGTTCCATCGAGAAGGTGCAAGCCATGCCGGCGCAACCCTCATGGAAATAATCGCTCTTGGGGAAGTCCAGGTTCAGCAGAACTGCCCCGCCTGCCGCGCCGACTGACTGCAGAAAGGAGAGCTTCACTTGAGCATAGGCCTCCTCGTTGCCATGCAGCTCAAGGTGGTCGCGGTAGAGATTGGTTAATAGAGCGGCGGCGAAACGAACTCCGCTGATTCGTTGGAAGTGGATAGCGTGGGAGGAAACTTCCAATATCGCCATCTGCACCCCTCCCGTCGCCATTTTAGCCAGTTGTTTTTGCAAAGCAGGGGCTTCGGGAGTGGTGAAGAACGGGTGCTCGGGGGTGGGATTGAGGGATCCGATCAATTCCGCAGAAATACCGCAAAACCGCAAACCCTCGCGTATGAAGTAGGTAGTCGTGGTCTTCCCGCTGGTTCCAGTGACGCCGATGCAACCGAGCTTCTTGGAAGGCTCGCCGTAGAGGAGTGAAGCCAGGGGACCAGCCAAGGTGCGGCTATCAGCGGTGCGGAAGTAGGGCACTTCAGACGGCAACTCCAACTCCTGTTCCCCTGCCACGGCTAAAGCGCCGCGCTGAAGCGCCTCCAGTGCGAAGTCATGCCCGTCACTGCGTTCACCCTTGAAACAGATGAAGAGGTCACCCGGAGCAACGCTTCGCGAGTCAGAGGCGCAACCGCTAATCTCGCGATCTAGCTCGCCTCGAACGGACACCCAGGGAAATAGAGGAATCAGCTCCCGCGCTCTCATGGGGGAGGGATGCGAAGAATATCGACGATTTTTCCGGCAATTTCCATGAAGATTGGAACACAGACTCGTACTGCGTAAGCGAACTCGACTTGCGGTTCGTTGACGTTGACCATAATGACGATGCGCGGGCTATCAGCCGGGAAAGCGCCGACGAAAGTGGTGTTGTTCAAGGTGGTTGCTTCTCCTTCACGATAAACGACAGCGGTACCGGTTTTGCCCACCACGCCGTAAGGCTTCAAGGAATCCGGAACCTTGGCCTCTACCACTCCCTTTAATGCCTCGCGCAACTGGATAGCAGTCCTCTGGGAGATTACCTGGCGCGTCGAAACGCTCTCACCGCTGTACACCACCTTACCCGTCTCGTCGCGGATTTCCTTTACCAGGTGGGGTGGAATATAACGCCCATCATTGGCTACCGCCTGAAAAGCTCCGGCGATTTGCAGTGGGGTGGAGTAAAATCCGTACCCGAAGGAAGCCGTTGCTAGCAGGACATCGTACCAGTCCTCAGTGGGGGGCAACTGGCCTTCAGCTTGGGGGACTTCTAACCCGCAGGGACGACCAATGCCAAAGAGGTTGGCATAACGTCGCAGTCGCTCTTCTCCCAACAGTTGGCCGACCTGAATGAAACCAACATTGCAGGAGTTCTTGAAGAGATTGTAGAGATCCTGCTCGCCGTGCGGACCGCCGAACTCGGAAGGACAGGCAAAAGTCCAACCACTCACCTCGAACGGCCCGTCGTCGCGAATGAATATGGACGGCGTGATCACCCCCTCCTCCAGCGCCGCCGCCCCTACCACGAACTTGAAAACTGAGCCCGGCTCGTAGACAAACTGGGTGGCGTTGTTCTTGTATTGCGTTGGGGAAGCAACAGCCCACTCATTGGGGTCGAAATCCGGGAAAGAAGCCATGGCTAACACCTCACCGTTGCGGGCGTCGAGGACAATAGCACTGCCGGATGTGGCTTGATTCTCCTTGGCAGCTCTTTCCAGAGCATCCTCGGCGACATTCTGAACCACACTGTCGATGGTCAAGACAATGTCATCTCCATTCATTGCGGGGGTGTAATCGACCGGGTCGACCGGCAATCGTTCACCGTTCGGTCCAAGCAAATATACAGCATTTCCGCTCTTCCCGTGCAGTTGGTCCTCGTATGAACGTTCCAACCCTTCCAAACCGAAGAGCTCCTCACGCTGGTCGTTTCCGAAATCATAGTGAACGAATCCCAATAGTTGCGCTGCCAAAGGTCCAAAAGGGTAGACTCGTTTTTGGGAAGAGAAGACGTCTACCCCGGGGAGGCGGGCTTGTTGGACTTTCTCACCAATGGCCTTATCTGTTTGACGGAGAAAGGGGAAGGGACTAAGCGACTCGCGGATTTTCTCAAGCAGAGTGGTTGCCAAGGAGGGGGTTCCGCTGACCTCGGCTAGAAAGGTGGCGACTTCTTCCTGCCGCTCGGGGGGAATGGCAGCTGGGCGGATATCAATGCGGCTGGTTTCCACTGATTGAGCCAATACCTTGCCATTGCGGTCCAGAATTTTACCGCGGCTTGGTAACAAGACCTCCAGGCCCGAAGACTGTTGGTATTCTACTTGGTTCCGTAATTCAGGCGCTTGTACAACCAATAGAAAAGCGCAGCGGCCGAAAAGCACCACCACGATGACACTGAGAATCACCCGCAACCAAGTGACGCGGGTGTTGAGAGAAGCGTATTCTTTAGGGGTAGCCGCCATCGCCTGGCAAGCTTGATTGTGCAAAAGAGGCGCGGTCCTCTTCCTTCAAGTAAACAATGCCAGCCTGGGGGATGGCGTGTGCATAATCCATCTGAAGTTGCTGCTTGGCGAAGGTCTCTACCGCCAGTGGCGTAAGGCGTTGCTCCAACCTGCTCTTCAGTTCAAAGACCTGGCCTTCCAATTCAGCGGCCTCGGTTCGAGTAATTTCCTCTCGATGCTTGCTCTCGATAGTGGCGCAAGCGAAATAAACTTGCGCGACTAGGGTCACAAATAATAGTGAAGCGAGGAAAAGAAGAGTCAGAGAAAGCAAGGTGCGCGACGGACGCCGAATCATGGCTCCAGTCTCGGTAAGAATCGAGGTGTTTGAGGCGGCTGGCAAAGCAGCAACGTTCACAATTAAGCAAACCTTTCCGCAGCTCTCAGTTTAGCACTCCTGGCGCGAGGATTGGATTTCACTTCATCCTCTGACGGGCGCACGACTCGGTGGGTAAGGATACGCATCGAACCGTCCGCTTCCCTCTCACGCAAGGCCTGCTTTACCGGGCGATCTTCCAGCGAGTGATAACTGAGGAATACGCAACGTCCGCCCGGTTTTAGCAGGGCGGGAAGTTGGCTGAGCAATAGCGCCAGGTTCTCCATCTCGCGGTTGGTAGCCAACCGCAAAGCCTGGAATACTAGCGTGGCGGGGTGAAAAGTTCGTCGATTGGCCAATCCCAACCCGTCTAAAAGCCGCAACAAGTCTGTCGAAGTGCGGAAAGGAGCAACCCGACGTTGAGCGACGATAGCCGTGGCCAAGCGTGCACTGCGAGGAACCTCGCTTCGTTGAAAGAGTGCTGCCAATTCGTCAAGTCGCCATTTATTGAGGATCTCGGCAGCAGTGAGCTGGCCATTTTGGTTCATTCGCATATCCAGAGGAGCCTCCGGAGCGAAGGTGAATCCGCGCTCCCGTTGATCAAATTGCCAGGAAGAAACCCCCAGGTCAGCCAGCAAACCATCCACTGCTCCTACCCCAAGACGAGCCAGAACCTCGCCGGCGCGAGCGAAGTTGGCAGCCATTAAGGTCACGCGCTCACCAAAGTAGGTCAGTCGAACTCCAGCTTCGGTCAATGCTTGCTCGTCCAGGTCCAAACCGATCAACCGAGCGTCTATGCCGGCTTGCACCAACAAAGCTTCTGCGTGTCCCCCTCCGCCGACAGTGCAGTCCAGGTAAAGGCCGCCCTCCCGCGGAACGAGGTATTCCAGGCACTGGGCAACCATTGCCGGTCGGTGGAAGGGGGGTGGAAGGCTCATAGGCGGATCCCCTCAAACATTTGAGCCAGGCTCTCATAGGAGGGCTTGATCTGTTCCAAGAGTTGCTGCCAACGCTCCTTGGCCCAAATTTCCAATTTGTCGATCATTCCCACGATCACGACATCTCGTTGGATCGCAGCATGTTCCCGATGCCGCGGGGGAATCAGGATACGGCCTTGGCGATCCATCTCGCAGACTTCCGCGCCATGCAACATTAACCTTTGCAAGGAGCGCGTCTCGGCTCGAAGATAAGAAAGCTTGCTTAATTCCTCACTGACTTCAGCAAAGCGATGAGGTGGATAGGCAACCAAACATCCTTCAAAACCTAAGGAAAGAACCAGCGAGCCGCCCAGCACCTCCCGAAATTTAGCGGGGATGGCTATACGGCCCTTCTCATCGACTATGTGCTCTGATTCTCCACTGACCATTTTGGCCTCTCCCGGCTATGAATTCCCCCACAATATACCACTTGTCCCCACTTTTTACCACAACTTCCCCTCTCCTCTTAAAAAAAAGAAAAAACCCGCCGAAGCGGGTCTTATCTTTACATAGATATCAGATATCGCAGGTCGTTTTCTATTTGATCGTGACTTTAGCACCAACGGCTTCCAATGCCGCCTTTACCTTGGCTGCCTCTTCCTTGGAAACCTTCTCCTTGACAGCTTTCGGAACCGAATCTACCAAATCCTTGGCTTCCTTCAAGCCCAGACCGGACTGCTCGCGGACGACCTTGAGCACCTGAATCTTCTGAGCACCAACCTCATCAATAACCACATCGAACTCGGTCTGCTCTTCCACCGGGGCTGCTGCCGCGACGGGCGCTGCGGCCGCGACGGGGGCTGCGGCGGATACGCCGAACTCTTCCTGCAAAGCCTTTGCCAAATCGGCTACCTCTAAGATAGTTTTCTGCTTGATTGCTGCGATGATCTCTTCGTTGGAAAGAATGCCAGCCATTTGATTCCTCCTCTTTCTGTCTATGCGTTCGCGTCTAGCGGTGCGTCTTGCGGTGCGTCTTGCGGTGCGTCTTGCGGTTTATCAGCAATCGCCTGTAGGGTGTAGACCAGATTGGCGGCCACGCCGCGCAAAGCCCAGACCAGGTTGAAGGCTGGCGCCTGAAGGCTGCCAATAATTTGGGCCAACATCTCTTTTTTGCTTGGCAACTGGGAAATAGCCAGGACTTGAGCCTGGTTGTAGAAAGCATGATCCATCAGACCGCCTTTGGCCTTCAGGTTTGGCTTATCCTTGGCGAATTCCATGATTACCTTCAGCGAAACCACCGGGTCTTCATGGGCAATCACTACGCCTGTAGGACCCACTAAGACCGGAACCTCACCCATCTCGGAATCCGAAAGTGCGATGCGCAAGAGGGTATTCTTGGCGACCTTCAATTCGGCTTGCTTTTCTTTTAACTTTCGGCGCAGCGCGGATATCTCCGCCACGGTCAAACCCTGGTAGTCTACGAAAAAGACTGCCGTCGAGCTCCGGAAACGCTCGGTGACATCTCGCACGATCTCGACCTTTTCAGGTTTTGGCATTTCATCACCTCTTTTTACAAAAATGGACTCCTACCAAGGAGTCCGAACAAATCCGAACATGCCTCGGTAGGTCTTACACCCCGAAGGGCGCCCTACTGTCTACGGCGTCTTTTTTCTGTTGGAAGCCAGGCGCCGGCCCGGCCTCCCTTCAGGCGTTGCGTTTGCCGGCGACTGCGGTGGCTTTCTGTTGGTCGATGTCTATCCCGGGGCTCATTGTCGAGCTGAGGGAAATTCCCTTGATGTACTGTCCCTTGGCGGTAGAAGGCTTCACTTTCACCAAGGTGTCGAGGAAGGCGTAAAGGTTGGCCAATAGGTCGGCCTCAGTGAAACTCATCTTGCCCAACGGGACATGTACAACGGCTTGCTTGTCAGCACGAAACTCGATCTTGCCAGCCTTGACTTCGCGGATGGCTCGTTCCAGCTCCATCGTCACAGTTCCAGCCTTTGGGTTTGGCATCTTTCCGCGCAAGATCTTACCTAGCTTTCCTACTACGCTCATCATGTCAGGGGTGGCAATGGCTACATCAAAGTCCGACCAACCGTCCAAGACCTGTTTGGCGTATTCTTCTCCGCCTACATAGTCAGCACCAGCCCGCGTGGCTTCTTCCACCTTCTCGCCTTTGGCGAAGACCAGCACCTTCATCGTTTTGCCAGTTCCAGCCGGAAGAACGCAGACTGAACGAACCGACTGGTCTGACTTCTTGGGGTCGATGCCAAGCTGAACGGCCAGCTCAACGGTTTCGTTGAACTTCGGTGTCGGCATCTGTTTTAATAAGCTGACCGCTTCCTCAGGAAGGTAGAAACGACCCGGATCGATCATCTTTGCTGCTTTCAGGTAACGTTTCCCGTGTCGCATTTACTCCACCTCGATTCCCATGCTGCGAGCTGTCCCCTCAACCATCCGCACTGCCTCATCCATGCTTATGGTGTTCAAGTCGGGCAACTTGATCTGGGCAATCTCGCGCACTTGTGCTTTGCTGATCTTACCCACTTTCTTCTTGTTCGGCTCGCCCGAACCAAGCTCCAAGTTGGTGTACTTCTTCAACAAGGCAGAGACTGGCGGGGTCTTGGTGATAAAGGTGAAGGACCGATCATGGTAGACTGTAATCTCCACCGGGGTCACCATTCCTCCAGCACTAACGGTCCTCTCGTTGAATTCCTTACAAAATTGCATAATGTTAATCCCTCGTTGCCCAAGGGCAGGCCCTACTGGCGGCGCCGGTGTCGCTTTCCCGGCGGGGATCTGCAGTTTTACAACCGCGACAATTTTCTTTGCCAAGCTTATTCCTCCTTAGGTTTTCTCCACTTGGAGAAAATCAAGTTCAACCGGAATGTCTCTCCCTCCGAACATCGACAGACGCACTTTCACTGTCTGCCGTTCGGGGTTGACTTGTTCCACTTTACCAATGAATCCCTCGAAAGGTCCTTCGATCACCTTCACGTTTTGCCCGATCTCAACTTTGATCTGGGTCTTGGCCTCGTCCTCGCCAATACGACGCAACACCTGTTGAGCTTCGCTATCGGTCAAAGGCACTGGTTTGCCGCCGGAGCCGACAAAACCAATTACTCCCGGCGTTCCTCGCACGACATGCCAGGACTCGTCGTCTACAATCATCTCCACCAGCACGTAGCCTGGGAAAACGCGCTCAGCTATGGTCTCCCGCTTGCCATCCTTCAAGCGAAGGCGGTAATCCACCGGAACCACAATGCGGAAGATCTTATCTTCCATTCCCATGCTGGCAATACGCCGCTCCAAGTTTGTTTTGACCTTGTTCTCATACCCGGAATAGGTATTCACGACGTACCAGTGCTTGGCTGAGCTTTCCCTGCTGTCGGCGTTCATTTGGAGTATCTGTTTACCTGGTAACGATAGCTTGCATCATGTAGGCGAATAGATAATCCCACAGACCAATGTAGACCGCGAAGACAATCACGAAAATGATCACCGTCGCGGTGGAATTTATGATCGCCTTGCGGGTTGGCCAAGAGACGCGTTTCAACTCATTTTTGACGTTGATGCCGTACGTCGCCAAACGTTGCCAAATACTCTTCTTTTCCTTGCGAGGTCCCGTTTTCGGTACCGGCTTGCCGGTTGGTTTTACTACTTTATTGTTGCGCTCTTTATTCATCTAGAAAGTTTGGCAGGCCCGGAGGGATTCGAACCCCCAACATCCTGTTTTGGAGACAGGCGCTCTACCGTTAGAGCTACGGGCCTGTGCCATTCCTGCCTTTCTACCGCGTTTCCTTGTGGCTCGTATGTTTACGGCAACCTGGGCAGTACTTTTTTAATTCAATACGCCCTGTGTCATTTTGCTTGTTCTTCGAAGTTGTATAGTTACGCCGCTTGCAATTCGTACACTCCATACTAATTATTATCCGCATCTCAATCTCTCAATCTAGCAGAGAACTTGGATTGTGCCAAGTCACTCGATGATCTTGGTGACCACGCCGGCGCCGATCGTTCGGCCGCCTTCGCGGATGGCAAAGCGCTGGCTCTCTTCCATGGCCATGGGGTAGATCAGCTCCACCTCCATGTTGACATTGTCGCCGGG